>SAMEA3663036__coassemble_37_pt1 | contig 62506 bp, 49 predicted proteins | sample SAMEA3663036__metabat2_high_PE_022 | metagenome-assembled genome bin SAMEA3663036 (sample SAMEA3663036) | pig gut metagenome | biome: pig gut; feature: pig-associated habitat; material: faeces | place: France | collected 2012
TTGCGCCACCCAAAACCACCCAATTATTCTACGTAACTCGCTGATTATCATTGTTTGCCATCTAATGGCTAACAAAAGTGATAAAGTCAGGAGTAATGATACGGCTTTTTTGGTATCCTTCCCCGCAAACGTTTGCGGGAAAAGGTGCCTTCTTCTTGGAATCCCTTCCCCCAGATTTATCGGGCGAGCTCATACATGACAGTCTTGTTCGCTGTCATTTTCCTGCCTTCTTACCTTCTCTTCCGTGCTTTTTCCCTATATTTGCAAAAAAGAGAAGGAATATGGAAATTACACCTCAAAAGATGAGATATCTCTATGTCTTGCTTTTCCTGACCGTAGTGATGACACTTCCCTGGCTGGGTCTGACGGATTTTCATACCAAGGGAGAACCTCGGGAGGCCATAGTGGCACAGACGATGATTGCTCAGGACAACTGGGTCATGCCGCATAACAATGGTGGCGAGATAGCATACAAACCGCCTTTCATGCATTGGTGTGTGGCCGCATGTGGTGTGTTGCTGGGTGAGGTGAATGAGTATGCTGCACGTTTTCCCAGTGCCTTGTCTGCCATACTGCTTGCTTTCGGTGTCTACTTCTTTTATGCACGCAGGAGAGATGGGCGTACAGCCCTCATGACAGCTTTCATCAGTTTTTCCAGTTTTGAGATGTTCCGGGCAGCTTTCGCCTGCCGTGTGGATATGGTTCTTACCTTATGCATGGCCGGTGCCATGATGCTTCTGGAGTCATGGCAAGAGCGTGGTCGCAAGTTCGGACTCCCCTGGATGGCTATATTGCTCATGAGTCTGGGTACGCTCACCAAGGGGCCTGTGGCCATTGTGCTTCCATGTGCTGTGGCATGGGTGTGTGCTCTGCTGCGCCGTGAGGGGTGGCTTCGAGAGACTATCCTGATGGCCCTCAGTGCAGTCGTGTCTCTGATTCTGCCTGCACTCTGGTATTATGCGGCCTATCAGCAGCAGGGAGATAGCTTCTTGCAGTTGTTCTTGGAGGAGAATGTATACCGTTTCCTGGGTAAGATGTCTTATCAGAGTCATGAGAATGGTCTCTGGTATTATTTCGTCATGTTGCCTGCAGGTCTGCTCCCCTGGACTCTGATGGTTCTCCCCGTCATCTGTAAGCGTTGGAACATGCAGGCTGTCAGGGAGCGTTTCCGGAATATGGACCGCACGGAGGTGTTCTCCTTGGTGGCCGCCCTTTGCGTGTTTGTCTTCTATTGTATCCCTCGTAGCAAACGTGGTGTATATATCATGCCCATGTATCCCTTTGTGGCCTTCTTTGTGGCTCAGTATCTTTGCCGCACCTACACCCAGCGTTTTGTCCGTAGGCTGGCAACAGCTGTGGCAGCACTCTATACGCTTGCTTATGCTGTGGTGTTGCCCATCGTGCTCAACCGCAAGAGTGACTATGATACAGCATGCGCCATTGAGAGACAGGTGGGCGATGCTCCCCTTACAAGTTATGTGGCGGGAAGTGTGCCTGGTAACCCGATGCATTATTTCACCATCAACTTTTACCTGAAGGACCGTGTGGGGGTGTGGGGAGAAGACGGACCTGCTGCCCCATGTGGATATCTCATTATCGGAGAGGAGGATGCTCGCCGCTTTATTCCACGTGAGGGGTATGTCTTCCGCCGTGTGGATATTCCTCCTCATCGCAGCTGTGACACACGCCAGAACGTTTGCCTATATGCTTATGAGGCAGTGAAGCCTTGACCCCATATCGGTCCGATGGCTGATATGGGCAGAACAGCCGCCTCCTCTTCTTTCTCTCTTCTATTATTTCTCGGGCTCCCTACCTATGCTGTCCATAATGAAATAGTGAGGTCTGCGCTTTACCTCCTGGTACACTTTGCCGATGTATTCTCCCAGAACACATATGGCCATCAGCAGCATGCCGCCTATGAGCCAAAGGGAAACCAGGAGTGAAGTCCATCCGGGAATGGTGTGTCCTGTGGTGTGCTGAACCAGGGCCCATATGATCACTCCTATAGCCACCAGGATGGAGCAGACACCAGCAGCACCTATCCATCTCAGAGGCTTCACGCTCAGGCTGGTGATACCGTCCATAGCCAGGGCTATCATGCGTGAAAGAGGATATTTGCTTATGCCCGCCTGTCGTTGGAGACGGTTGTAGTATTCTGTCTGTTCGTTGAACCCAAGCATGGGTACCATGCCACGCAGAAAGAGATTGCGCTCGGGGAAAGAGAGCAGGGCCAGCAGGGCACGCCGGCTCAGCAGTCGGAAGTCGGCATGATTGTACACGAGGTGACTGCCCAGCGTATTCATGAGACGATAGAAGGTGAGGGCTGTCAGGCGTTTGAAGGCCGAGTCGGTATCACGTTCCTTACGTACTCCATATACGACGTCGGCTCCCTGGCGGAAGTCTGCCACCATACGCGGAATCACTTCTATGTCATCCTGCAGGTCTGCATCTATGCTGATGATTGCTTCTGCGCGGTCGGCAGCAGCCTCCATCCCTGCCCATAGGGCCTTCTGATGTCCTTCGTTGTGAGCCAGTCTGATGCCTTCCACAAATGGGTATTGATGGTGCAGCTTGCAGATGATGTTCCATGTCTCGTCACGACTTCCGTCATCCGAAAACAATATTCTCATGTCCTCGCCTTGCATGCGGCCTATGAGCGAGGCCAGTTTCTTGGTGCTGTCCTCCAGCACTTCCTGTTCGTTGTAGCAGGGGATTACCAGATATATCATCTCTTATCCTTTGTGTTTTTGAATACGTATCTGACCAGTAGGAAATTGATGGGTACAGCCACACAGAAGACGGGAATGGGAGCCCATCGCTCGGGTACACCCAGGTGCAGTATGATAGCCAGTAGTATGATGTGTACCACATAGTTGACTGCATGTGCCCCAGTCATGCCCCACAGTCTCATCCATGTGGGACGTGAGCGGAAGGTGATGTAACTGGTGGCAAGGAAGTTGAACAGGAAACTGATGAGGTAAGCTATCGAGTAGGCTATATAAGCCACAGTGACCAGCAGGAGGAGCCAGTACAATGCCCAATGGAGCAGGGTTGCCAGTCCGCCCACCAGGGCAAATCGTATCATTTCCCCCATGGTCTCTCTCCTCAGTAATCTGTCCTTATTCATGTTTCTTGATTTCCTCTTGTGCTGTTTGTAGCGTGCTGAAGAGTGTTCGCTTCATGTGGAGCAGTGTGCTGTCAGGTTCTTCGCAATAGACCACCTTGTTGTCTGCAGCACTCTTGTAGAACCATTCTGTGCCGGTGCCAGGCTCGTAGATGTACAAGTGTCCATCAGAGCGTGCGCCTATCATGTTGTCGGCTGTATAGAGTGCCATGGAACGGGGCTTCTGCAGGATGTTCTGTCCGAAATGCTCCTGCTCGGCCCTGATGCCCAACAGACTTAGCAGAGTAGGTTGCACATCCATCTGCATACACCAGGAGTCAATCTCCTCGGCAGGCAGTCCCGGAGCATGGATGATGAGTGGAATGTGATTGAGACATTGCGGCATTTCACATTCGGGAGTACCTGTCAGCTTCCCATGGTCACCCAAGAGGACAAACACAGAATTCCCATACCAGGGTTGTTCTGCTGCTTGCTTGAAGAAGATTCTCAGTGCATCATCGGCATATTCCACTATCTGGAGTTCCTCCTCCTCGCTGTTTGCGTGGAACCATTCGGGGATGACGTAGGGTGGATGATTGCTGATGCTGAGCAGAGTGGCCATGAAGGGTTGCTTCTGCTGCTGTAACTTCTGTAAGGCATATCGGTACAGGAAGTGGTCGGGGACACCGAAACTGTTGACCACCTCCTTTCGGGGATAGTTCTCTTGAGCATAGATGTCGTCATACCCATTGGTGCGCAGGAAGGCATTCATATTGTCATACTGCGACTCATGAGTCATGAAGAAGAGGTTCCGATAGCCGTGGTCATGCAGCACAGAGGGCAAGCCTTGGTAGTGAGGGATGTTGCTCCCCTTCATGAGGTTGCGGAACATCAGGGCGGGGAATGAGTAGAGTGTGCTGAAGATGCCGTGGTTGGTGTGGTTTCCTGCCGAGTAGCATCGGCTGAAGAAAAGGCTCTTGTGTGCCAAGCTGTCCAGGAAGGGTGTCTGTCCGTGCCCCATGAGACTGTAGCTCATGCTTTCCATCAGTATCAGGATTACATTCCTCCCCTTGAGCTCCGAGGCATGTTTGCCACCGGGTATCAGTGTGTAGGCCAATGGCCTTCCCATCCGAGTGATGCATTCCTGCCGAGCTTCGTCCACAGGCATAAGGTTAAGCCTTCGGTTCTCAGGCCTACGGTCGTCTAGTGTGGTGCTGAGCAGGTTGAATGAGGGGTTGATGCCCAGCTGGTTGAGAAACGTGTCGTGGCAGTAATAGGCGGCACTCACCTTGATGGGGTTATATCCTGTGCGGCCACGTATACCCAGCAGACAGAGCCCCACAGATATGCAGGTGACGATGAGTACCCCGAGCATATCCGCCATGCGTTTGGGCCAAACAGCCTTCGTGTTTGGGTTATTCGGCTTGCCTGTTTGGCTTAAAGAGAAATGGCGTCGCACCTTGATGGTCAGGTACACAAAGAGGATGGCAGTCAGCAGGTAGCCGGCCATGATGGGATAATAGGACTGTTCGCCCAGGAGCATTCCCAGGGTGGTGGTCCCATATTCAGTCCAATTCCAGATGCTGGAGTTGATGTTTTTGGAAAAATATAGGAAGTAAGGGATGTTGCAGGCCGAAATGGCTATAGCTGTCAGCCACAGAATTCTCATCCACAGGAGGTTTGCCTTGAGTGCAAGATGCGGTCTTCCCATCAGATGAACTATAGATGTGAGGACCAGGGGAACTATGAGGATATAGCATCCGATGACATTGTCAAACCATACTCCATGCACAAAGGCTTGTGCCTGAAGCCATATCTCTCCCGATGAGCTGGGTGCCAGCAGGTGATGGCCAGCCACATAAAGCGCCAGGCGCATCACACTCAGCATGAGCAATCCCATCATATGGATGCCCAGCATACAGGCTATATGTCTTAAGAATGATCGGGTCATCTGTGATGTTTACCTTTGTCCTTGACCAATATGACTTTGACTCGTGGGTCTCTCATCATCACTTGTCCCAGAGGGTCGGCCAGCATGCCAAATTGTGTGCGATGGTTCATCCACGTGAGATAATCTATCTCTCTGTCTTTAAACTGGTTTCTGAGCGAGTTGTACCAATAGGCAGGGAAGGAGATTGCACGCACGCATCCGCTTCGCGTTACCGCTCCCAGGCGAGAGATGACGCTGTCCCTTTGCTCTTGGGTAAGCGTTGAGGGACGTGGCGCCGTCACGTAACATGAGGTGTAATAGAGGTCGTTAGTGAAGGGATAGAGCATCAGCCATTGGGGCGATTCCAGTATCAGCTGTTCCTTGCTCACTTTATAGGTGTAGACAAGACTGTCCAGCGAACGCTTGAATTCCCGCACGTTCTCTTCGCTCAGATTCTTGATGTCCATCCAGATGTGTCTCTCGGGATGCTTGGCCAGATATTCCAGATAAGGTGTGAAGCTGAGATGGAAGGTGGTGTCCATATCATGTGTCACATCCATCACTCCTCCTGGGCGCAGGCAGATATCCACCTCCACATTGGGATACCGTGCTTCCTTCTCCTGGAGTTTCTCTATGGAGTTGCATCGGTGAAGCCATATCTTATGGGGCGACCGGTCTATTTGCCCTCCTACGTAACAGACATAGCATAGAGCCAGAAAGGCCAGGACAACCGCAATAATCGATATTCTTTTCTTCATATTACAAGCTGCTTAGCATGTTGGGTCTTCTGCAAAGATAGGACTTTTGAGTGACTTTGCTTGTCTCTCTGCCAGGGAATGTGTACTTTTGCACAAAATACAATTCTATGAAGCAGCTTCATATCATCACTCCTGTCAAGGACTCCATTGAATCCACCTTGAGGACCATCGATGCTGTACTTGATTCAGAAATCAACGTTCCCTTTACTTACACCATATATAATGATTTCAGTACCCCCGAGAATACGGCTTTGCTGGAGAACAAGGCTCAGCATCTGGGTTTCCAACTGGTCAACTTGAGTGACCTCACTCAGCATCCTTCGCCCAATTATCTGCTTGTCTTACAGCGTGAGAGGGAACTCTGTCTGCAGGAGGATGCAGCATTGTTTATCGTGGAGAGTGATGTTACGGTGAAGCCTGATACGCTTCAGGGTCTTTGGGATGGTGCCATGGAGCGCAAGGACTGTGGTATGGCAGCTTCTGTCACGGTGGACGAGGTGGGAAAGGTCAATTATCCCTATCTCTTTGCACGACGCATGGGGAAGCAGGTGATCAGCACTCGTCACCATTGTTCCTTCTGTTGCACCCTGCTTACCAATGAATTGCTGCGTCGTGTGGACTTTGGTTTGCTTGACAGTACGAAAAACTGGTTTGACGTCACCATATCTCACCTCAGTCTGGAGTCTGGCCTTCAGAATTATCTCTTCCCTTCGCTCCCCGTGCTTCATCGGCCCCACGGCAGTCGTCCCTGGAAACAGCTTAAGTACACCAATCCTATCAAATATTACTGGCTAAAGTTTACGAAAGGTCTCGATAAGATATGATTTCCTGGTTCCGTAGCATACTTCATCCCACCACGGTGAAGCTCTATCCTGGATATGAGGACATGCTTCCTTTCATGCAATCCCTTCCCGAGGCTTTTGCCCACGGAGAGGGTCTGCTCATCCATGATGGGCGCAATCAGTTGCGTATCCTTGAGTATGGCAGTCGTGAGTATGTGGTGAAGTCCTATCAAGTCCCCATCTTCTTTAATCGCGTGGTATATGGTCTGTTCCGTTCTTCCAAGGCCGAGCGTGCCTTGCGCAATGCCGTACGCCTGATGCAGATAGGAATAGGTTCACCCCAGCCCGTTGGGTTTGTCAATATTCGCAGTGGTCTGCTCTTCACGCACAGCTATATGGTCACGGCCCGTTCGGCCTGTCCTTATCGTTATGACATGTTGCTCTCTCATCCCTTTGACTGTCTGGAGCAGGTGTGTCGTGAAGTGGGACGTTGCACGGGCCTCATGCACGAGCATGGGATGTATAATATGGATTACAGTAGGGGGAACATACTCTTTGATGTAGAGCCTCGTCCCTTGGAGAAGGACGGACGATTTGTGGATGTCACACAAGAGGATGTACAGGTACGGCTTGAGATGGTGGATCTCAACCGCATCCGGTCAGGTCGTGTGGATATCAGCAAGGGCTGTCGCAACTTTAATCGTTTGCCGGCTCATGCAGAGATGCACAGGTGGATGGCTGAGGAATATGCACGTGTGCGTGGATTCCATTTTGAGGAGTGTTACCGTCTCATCCGTCATTATCGCTTGCAGCAACCAGAGGTGGAAGGGTGGGAGCGATAATCCTTACATCGTCACCTGTCGGCTTCCGTCGGGCAGGGCGCAGATGGTCACCTTGACAGCCTCCTCAGGCAGAAGCTCCTCTATCAGTTCGGGCCATTCTATAAAGCAGGGGTTTCCGCTGTAGAAATATTCGTCGCATCCCATATCATAGGCTTCGCTCAGTTTCTTGATGCGATAGAAATCAAAGTGATAGACGGGGTTTCCTGTGGCATCTTCATACTCATTGACGATGGCAAAGGTGGGGGAGTTTACTGTGTCCGTCACTCCCAGTTCATGACATAAGGCCTTGATGAATGTGGTCTTTCCTGCGCCCATCTTTCCGTAGAATGCAAATACTGTGGACGTTCCCATGGCAGACACGAACTGGGCTGCTGCCTGCTGGATTTCTTCTTCCTGGAATGTTATGGTCATGTTCTCTTATGTGCGTTTCTTTCCGTGCAGGGTTATCAGAGGGATGAGCATCTCCTCCATGCTGACTCCTCCATGCTGGAAGGTATCCTTGTAATATTGTACGTAGTAATTATAATTGTTGGGATAGGCAAAGAAATCATCGCCTGTGGCAAAGATGTAGGCGGTGCTCAGGTTGGGACTGGGCAGTCCGGCTTTGTGAGGGTCGCGTATCTCAAACACTTCCTTCTTGTTGTAGGTAAGGCTCTTGCCCAACTTGTAGCGCAGGTTGGTGTTTGTGTTCTTGTCTCCCACCACCTTGATAGGGTTGTAACAGCGTATGCTGCCGTGGTCGGTGGTAAGCACGATGGTGTAGTCTGTGGCACCCAAGGCTTTGAAGAGGTCGCCCACAGCCGAATGCCTAAACCAGCTGAGTGTGATGCTGCGGTATGCGGCCTCGTTGCTGGCCAGTTCTCTCACCATTCGACTTTCTGTCCTGGCATGAGAGAGCATGTCTATGAAGTTCAGCACCACCACGTTGAGGTCATATTTCTGTAGTGAGGGCAGTTGTTGCAGCAACTTCTCGGCAGCCGTGGAATCGTTTATCTTATGGTATGTGAAGGTGTTGTGCCGCCTGTATCGGTCAAACTGTGTCTTGATGAGAGGCGCTTCGTTGAGGTTCTTGCCTTCTTCGGAATCTTCATCCACCCACAGCTCAGGAAACATCCGGGCGATGATGTTCGGCATGAGTCCGCTGAAGATGGCATTTCGTGCGTACTGGGTGGCTGTAGGCAGTATGCTGCAATAGAGACTCTCCTCGCAGGTGAAGAGTTCTGACAGTTCCGACTGCAGTACTTTCCATTGGTCATACCTGAAGTTGTCTATGACGATGAGAAACACCTTCTCCCCTTGGTTGAGGGCAGGGAAGATTTTCCTCTTGAAGATATCTGGGCTCATGATGGGGCGCTCCTCGGGATTCTCCATCCAGTTCATGTAGTTGCGCCGTATGAATTTCGAGAATTCCCTATTTGCTTCTGTTCGCTGCATGGCCAGCATCTCTTTCATGGCAGAGTCAGTCTCCGAGAGTTGCAGTTCCCAATATGTAAGCCTCTTGTACACTTCTGTCCATTCGTCCAGTGTCATGGAGTCATTTATCTGCATGCCCAGCTTGCCAAAGTCCTGCTGATAGGCCGACTGTGTCTGCTCCGTGACAATCTCCTTCTGATGAATGTTCTTCTTCAGGGTGGATAATATCTGTATGGGGTTTACGGGTTTTATCAGGTAATCGGCAATCTTTGCACCGATGGCCTGTTCCATGATGTTCTCCTCTTCGCTCTTGGTGACCATCACCACGGGTGTGGACGGACTTATCTCCTTGATGCGTGTGAGGGTCTCCAGTCCGCTGAGTCCGGGCATGTTCTCGTCCAGCAGAATCAGGTCGAAGGTCTCTTCTGCACACCGGTCCAGAGCATCGTGTCCGTTGCTGACCGTATGCACCTCGTAGCCTTTCTTCTGCAGGAAGAGGATGTGTGCCACCAGGAGTTCTATCTCGTCATCCACCCATAAGAGTTTGTATGCAGCCATATGTAGGAGTTCTTTTTTTTGTTTCTGTCTGTATTCTGTCGTACTAAAAACCGTAGGGGAAGTCGTCATAACCAGCATCTTCGGTCTCCTCTCCCTCTTCTTCTTCCTCCTCGATGACGTCGTCGGGATCTATTATCTTTAGGTCTGTGGGTTCGTCAATCTGCAAGTCCTCAGGTACTTGCATGGGAGCGAAGTGTGTCTCGTAGAATTCCTTATAGTCGTCGAAACTGTATTCTGTGCCTATGAGTTTCAGATTCTCCTCCGAGATGATGAGCGAGCGTATCCCCTTCAGTAGCGTACTCATTTGCTTGTCGGCATAGAGTTTCTGTGCATAGGCATGCGCTTCGTCGTAGGAAAGGAATCCCTTGATGGTCATCATGCGCAACCCTCGGTCTTCGGTTATCTCCAGGTCGAAGTTGCGCACCATATAGCTGGTGAAGTTGTAGTGCGCCATTTCATAGAGGAGCAGGTCCTCGTCCAGGCTGGCAGAGGGATATGCCAGTATGAACACGAAGTTGGTGTATCGCTCTTCAGAGAGCTGCTTGGCGGTGTCCGTACTGTCCGCGCCCTCTTTGCGTGTCCGCCGAGCCCAGATGCTGCTGGCATCGTATTGCTCGCTCATGAGTTGTCGTCCCTCATCCAATCCTTTCACGATGGCATTGGCCAGCTGGGTGACTTCTTCTTTAGGATATTTCTGTACCACTTCCTTGAGCGAGACCAGGAAGGTGTCGCGCTCTCCTCCATACAGATTGGCCATGGCTCTGATGAAGAGCATGCGGGCACGGTGTATTCCCTGAGGGAAGTTTTCGGTGCTGAAGAGGTAGTTCTTCTCCACCTGAGCATAGTCTCCTATGGTGTATGCCTGGTATGCTTGTGCATATACGGAGTCCTCCATGTGCTTGCCGTTTTTGGCTATCATCTCATAGTAAGGACTTCCGAGAAGTGCGGCCAGTTTGCTCTCTGGGTATTCCTCCAGTAATCGCCTGCGGTACTGTTCTGCTTCTTCGGGGTTCCCTATTCGTCCATAGAGCAGGAAGAGATGGTAATAGATATCGTCCAGTCCCTCCTGTTCGGGGAAGTCATTGAGCAGTCGGAGCATGGTTTTTTCTGCCAGAGGGAAATTCTCGAGCCGTTCCTGCTCCAGTATGCCTGCATGGTATAATCCCTCGGCCAGCAGGCTGTTTGATTCCGCCATCTGTTCCTCAGTAAACGGGATCTGCTTCAGATAATATTCTCTGTGGTGAGGATCGTTGGCCAGAGAGTCCTTGCGTGCCTGCTCATCCTCGTCCAGATTATCTTCGCCACCAGCTCCGTAGAGGCTGTCGGCTTGTGCTTCGCTTATGGAGGTCTCTTCCTGATTCTCTGCGCCTGGCAGCATCTGTCGGTTGCTGATGCGCCAGTAGTCCTCGTTGGGGCGTTGTCCCCATCGCTTGCGGAACTCCTGTTCTCCCTGTTTGACCATGTTGGGATTATAGAAGTACCATGCACCTTTCTGCCCTGTGCCAGCATTCATTCCTGTGTTCTGCTGTGGACGTTGTGCTCCGACGGCAGCATTGTTGCCAGCAGAGGCGTTGTTGTTGGTGGCGGTTCCGTTGCGTGCAGCCTTCTTCTCCTCCTCTTTCTCCTTCTTCTTCAGGGCCTCTATGACTCTGTCTATGGCAGCCGTATATTCCGGTTCGCTCATCTTGGCCAGGGCTTGCAGGCTGTCCTGCAGTTTGATGGTACTCAGATGAGGCTCCAGTTCGCTCAGGATTTTGCTTCTCCGTTCGGCCTCCTTGTATTCGTCGTGCTCCTTGTCCAGGATACCCACACAGCCCTTGTAGGTACGTGCGGCATTGATATAGTCTTCCTTCTCCCAGTACATCTGGCTCAGTCGGAGCAGGAGCATGGCTTTCGACGGTCCGCTCTTGGTGGCTTCCTCCACGCCTTTCTCCCAGGCCGACAGGCAGCGTGCTGTATCCTGCACTCCCAGATAGATGTTTCCCATGGCGTAATACACCTGGTCCAGGTAGTTCTTGTTCTTGTCACTCTTGGCCATTCTCTTCAGCCTGGTAATCATCTGGCTGAACTTGCTTTTGGGCATGACTTCTGTCTGCAGGATGCTGGCATTGAATGACATCTCATAGGGCGGACTGGCCTTCCGCACTTTACTCAGAGCCTTGTAGGCCTGTGTGTTGTCTCCTGTCTCGCGGTAGAGTTGTCCCAGCAGGAAGTTCAGACGTGCCCGCTCCACCTTCTCGTGGGTAGCCTTGATGGCAGTCTTCAGGCAGGGGATGGCTTCCTTATATTGCTGGGTCAGTATTCTATAGGCAGCCTCGGTGCATTCCTTTTCCACCACACCCTTTGGGGTGATGCTGTCCCGCTTCATCTTTCCCAGGATATCCTCGGCATCATAGGCCCACTCCAAAGCCACGTAGCATCGTGCCAGTCTGGCTTTTGCCACGCATACGATATCTGGTTGGGTGCTGTAGAGTCTCAGGATGTAGTTGTAGGTGCTGGCGGCTTCGATAAACTCCCCTCGGCGGAACTGTGATTCTGCCATCAGAAACCATGCGCGATACAGATAGGGGTTAAACTCCTTGCGAGCCAGGTAAGCTTTCTCCTTGGCTGTCTTGCGCTTGTTGGCATTGGTGGTGGGACGTTTCTTGATGCTGTGCACCTTGATGGCTTTTTCGCTCTTGGTGATGGCAGTCTCATAGTTACCCTTGCCCACTTCAGCCGTTTTCTTGTTGGTGCAGATATACATGGGCAGCAGCTGGGTATAGTCTTCCACATGTCCTTTGAGCTGTGCTTCACGTCCCTCCTTGTAAGCCACCTGCCCGTTGTAGAGCGTATTGAAGCGTGCTGTGGTGGCATGGTAGAATCGTGTGGCCGAGGTGTTCTTCTTGGTAGAGCAGGCGGTGAGCATCGCCATAGCGGATACGAGCATGCCCAGGCCTATGCCTCTCATGCATTTGCCCATCCAGCTTATGTATGCTCTCTCTCTCATTCCGTTTCTTCTCTTTGGCTATGTCCCACGTACGAGACTTTTTTATTTATATATAACGTACCCGCGTATCCTATTATTATGCTTGGTGATGGGATTGTGCATTCTGCCTGCGCTCCTCCACGATGAGTATCACCTCCTCGCGCACCTCCTCGGGCATCTGAATGCCTCTTAGTTGCAGACTTCTTGCCCATCCTGCCACTTCTTCCTCCTTCATGGTGTAGAGCACATCCTGAAACTCCTCGGTCTCCTGTTCGGTATAGTCCTCTGGGGCACGTCCTCTGAAGCGGTCCAGTTCCTCATCGTCATAGTATTCCACCTCTTTGCTTACGGCCGAGAGGAGGCTCTCTCGCTCACACACCTCATGCTGCCCGCAGCATTCAGCATCAGGCACGATGGGCTTTTCTGTTTCCGCCTTCGTCTTGTCTCCCTTCAGATAGAGCAGGGCAGCCGTGGCGCCAAGGGCCAGCAGGCTTAGGGCAGCCAGCAGGTAAATCATCTCTGGTGCCCTCCTTCCTGTTCCTTCTCTATACGAAATCCTGTGAGTTCTTCCCAAAAGCGTGGGTAGGATTTGCTCACCACATGTGGGTCATTCATCTCTATCATCCCTGTCTGCATGCATGCCGGAGCCATTGACATGGCCATACGATGGTCCTCATAGGTGTCCATGATGGGTCGTTTCTCAGGCGTGCACCGCTCTCCTTCCCACAGGAGTGTGTTTCCGTCCTGCTCCTTGAGCACATATCCCAGTTTACGCAGTTCGGTGCAGAGAGCCGTCAGGCGGTCGGTCTCCTTGATCTTCAAGCTCTGCAGACCCGTAAAGCGGAATGTGATGCCCATCATCACGCAGGTGACCACCACCGTCTGTGCCAGGTCGGGCTGGCGTACAAAGTCATAATCCAGATGCTTGCAGGGACAGCCCTGGCGAGTGAGCTCTATGCATTCTACTCCTTCCTCGTTGGTAAAGAAATGGGTGTACACTCCCAGATGACTGAAGATGTCCTGGATGGCAGAGTCTCCCTGTGTGCTCTTTCTGAAGAGTCGCTGCAGGGTTACCTTGGGTTCGGGGTCTTGTGTGAGTGCCACCATCTCATACCAGTAACTGCTGGCGCTCCAGTCGTTCTCAATGGTATAGGCTGTGGGCTTGTACTTCTCGGGTTCCACTCTGAGCGTACGTTCGTCTCTCCACTGTGCTTTTGCTCCGAAGGTAGCCATGATGGTCAGCGTCATGTCTATGTATGGTCGGCTTACGATATCGCCAGTGAGTGTGAGTGTGAGCCCTTGTTCCATCATGGGAGCTATCATAAGCAGAGCGCTTATGTACTGACTGCTCACGCTTCCCGAGAGGGAAAGGCTGCCTCCCTTCAGTTCCTGTCCTGTGATGCGCAGGGGTGGGAATCCAGTCTCTTCGGCATATTCTATCTGAGCACCCAATTCGCGCAGAGCATCCACCAGTATGCCTATAGGGCGATGGCGCATGCGTTCGGTGCCGGTGATGATGTGTGTGCCTGCGGTGATGCTCAGGTAAGCGGTCAGGAATCTCATGGCAGTTCCTGCTGCCATGATGTCTATGGTATGGGGCATCTGGTTCAGGGCTCGTGTCATAACCTGGGTATCATCGCAGTCCGAGAGATTCTTCACCTCTGGTTGCTCTTCTGCCGCATTCCTTCCGGCCAATGCTTGTATGATGAGCGCACGATTGCTAATACTCTTGCTTGCAGGTATTTGTGCTTCTGTCCTGAGTGTCTCTGGTGGATATAGCCTGATGCGCATTTCTGTCAGTATGATGAATTTGCTTGTAAATATGATACAAAGTTACGAAATTATTTGGAGGGACAGAAAAAATGCTCTACCTTTGCAGCACAAACGAAAGGTTTCGGGATGTAGCGCAGTTGGTAGCGCACACGTCTGGGGGGCGCGAGGTCGCAAGTTCGAGTCTTGTCATCCCGACCTGAAGAGGGCTGAGTTCCACAAGGGATTCAGCCCTCGTTTCATATGCTCGGCATGAGAATAGTCTAGGCTCAGTAGAAAACATGGGTCAGTAGAAATTTAGTGGGGATACCATGCCCATCCATCCATAAGAGTCGTCATTTCATGGCATGATATCATCATTTCATGCTGTGTTTGGTTTGAGGCAAAGGGATAAGTCGGCTAAGGTAATAGACTATAATGATCAGGTTATAAGGGTCAGGGAATACCTACTCTTTAGGGGAATCCCTTCTCCCATGTTTTTCTACTGAGCCGAAAACATGTCTAACGGGTACCAACGATTCTCTTCGGCTTCATCTATGAATCCCTTCCCCATGTTGTTTTCCACGAGCCGCTTTAACGGCCAGGTACATGGGAATGCGTATGAGAGAACATGCCTGATACGTTCCTTTTATGATGACGAAATGTTATCAAACTGCTGAAGATTGGTTGCAAAATGATAGTTGGAAGGTTGTGGGTTCGGCTCCCAATCTGGAGAGAAAAACTGCACAAAAGGCTCTTTTTGTGCAGGAAATCCGTCCTCTCGGAACGTCTTATCCCCCTCCAAATGGGCTGCAAGACCTCTTCTGTGGCTGTTTTGAGCTCATTTTTTCGGTTCAGATGAGTCAGGTATGTGGTCCCGTGGACATGAAAATGGGGTAGAGAGAAGGCATTTTCTCATGCCGATGAATAGATGAATTTCCAGACGCAAACGTTTGCAACCTTACTTGCAAATATTTGCATCCTCGGTTGCAAATATATGCGTCTGGCTCAGAATCGTGTATAGTGGGCTTTCTAAACGTCTGTAAATCAGTATGTAAACGTGTATCTGGCGGGGTGTAAGTGCCTGTCGGCTTCTGCTTACCTGTCAGAAAGGTATGTCTCATGGGTTTGTAAGGCCGTTTCTGGCCCCTTTCTGTGTCGCTCAGATGCCGGTGAGATGGTCGTCGGTTCATTCTGATGGATTCTGAGCGTGCCTGTGGAATTCAAACAGTAAGCAGAGAAAGCTAAAAGGAATGCAAAATGTCACTTCCGGCGTAATACTCTAGGAGTGCACCTGCCAGAGAAAAATATCGGTCTGAATATGCCATCTTGCCTCTGCTTTGTGTTATCTTTGCAAACCGAAAGAAAGTCTGTAAGATGAAAAAGATGCTATTTGTACCGGCAGGAGGACTGGCCAATCGCATGAGAGCCCTGGCTGCCTCGTACACCCTGAATCGTAAGGTGGGTGTGGAGATGGAGTCTGTGTGGTTTAGGGACTGGGCGCTCAATGCACCTTTCCATGCGCTCTTCGAACCCATTCATCAGGAGGGACTCATCCTTCGTGATGCTTCCTGGTGTGATTATCTCACTCTGGACCGTCCGCGCAGGAAGAATCTGTTTGTGCCCCGTCTGTATCAGCGCATGATGTTCAGGGATGCTCTCTACGAAGCCCGGATTACACCCCTGCGGATGCAGCATTTTGACTTTGAGGCATGGGCCCGTCAGGGGGATGTCTATCTGGCGTCCTATACCGACTTCTATCCGTATGATTATGCCCTGCTCAGGCGCCTCTTTGTTCCCCTTCCCGATGTGCAGCATGAGATAGATGCCTATGAGGACAGGTTCTCCTCGCATACCATAGGTGTGCACATCCGCCGAACAGACCATATGGCCTCCATTCTGCAGAGCCCCACAGAACTGTTTGTGGAGGCCATCGATAGGGAAGTGGAGCAGAATGCCGATACCAGAATTTTCCTGGCCACAGATTCCGAGGCCATCAAGGCAGAGATGCGCTCGCGCTATGGAAATCGTTTGATTACCGCCAGCGAGGAGGCAGACCGCAACTCGATAGCCGGTATCAAGGGAGGTATCGTGGATATGTACACCTTGGCTCGTACGACGAAGATTTACGGCTCATTCCAGAGCTCCTTCTCCGAACTGGCTTCGCAGCTGGGTGGCCTGGAGGTGCAGGTGTTGAGGAAACACTGAACGGCAGAGCAGGAAAGAGGAAGCGCAACAGGCAAGCAGAGGATGAATGGCCTCACATGCCTGTTGCGCTTCTTTATTATCCCAAATCGCTCATCAGAGCCATTTGGGATAATATATATAATGTATGTTATTTCCTGGATTTCTTCTTGCCCTTCTTCTGGTTGGTGAGGTCCAGTACACGCACGTTGCGGAACTTCACGCCTGCACCATGACCGAGGAAACCGATGTGGCCGGTCTTGTTGAACATGCCAGGATGGTTGCGGTGGTCCACGGTGTAGGGATTCTTGTCGCTGCCGTCGGGAGCCACATTGTGTCCCTGGCATGCCTCACGGATGTTACCGTCCACAATCACTTCTCCGTTGACCGTCACGGTGATATGGTCACCCTCTACACGTATCTCCTCGGTGCTCCATTCGCCCAGAGGCTTGTGCTTGATACGCTTGGCAGGGATGACACCATATACAGAGCCGTGAACCTGATACTCGTGCAGTCCGGCGTAGATGGGGTCGTCGTGATCCAGGATCTGTGACTCACACATGCCGTAATAGGCTGCATCCACACCCATGGGAGTACGGATACCCACACCATTGTTGACGCCTGGGCGAACGAAGCAGAACTCAAAGCGGAACACGAAGTCCTGATACTCCTTCACGGTGTAGAGGTTGCTCTCGTTGCCATAGTTGGCAGTCACGTAGATGCATCCGTTGATGGGCACGTATCCCACCTTATTGCCTGTCCACTTGTCCAGGTTGGTGCCATCGAAGAGAATCTCAAATCCCTGCTTCTTCTCCTCATCAGAGAGTGTGAAGATGGGTGAGGGCTGCATCTCGGCCAGCATCTTCTTGATCTCGTCCACGGCATATCCGTCATCGGCAGTGCCGTGAGCCTGATAGATGTTGATGACCTTGGTCATGTTTTCCTTCACGATATCATATTCGATGTCCTCCTGCGTCTGTTTCAGGATGTTCTTCTCAGCCACGGCAGCCTGATAACTGACACCCTTGTCGTCCAGGTATTTGCCTACGGTGAGGAAGGCATTGCGGGTGGGAGTGTTGCTCAGAGCATTTATGACGTTGGCCTTGCCGTTGTTGCTCTTGGCCTGTGAGATGGCGCTGATGAGACGTGCGCTGCGGTTGTCCATGTTGGTCTCATATCTGTTCACCAGTCCCACATACTTGGCCAGTGCATCCTCGTCGCCGGCATTGGCAGCCTTGAGCAGAGGTGCAGCAGCCTTGTAGTTGTTGCTTTTCTTGAGCGCCTCCAGGGCTTCGGCACTCTTCTCCTTCTCCCATGTCTGCTGCAGGTAGGCCACCGACTCATCGGTGCCAGTGGCAGCCAGAGCAGGATAGAGGCGTGCCTTGTTGGTGGCCTTCTGAATCTCTGTGCTGATGGTCTGGTACTGTGTCTGGGCATCCTGAGTGGCAATGCTTGCCTGCAGGGCAGCCAGATAAGCGCCGGCTTGTGCATCGCCAGCCTTGTCAAGTCTCTCTGCCACACGGGCAGCATCCTTGGTGCCTACCACGTTGGGCAGAGCTTTCAGGGCAGCGGCAGCCACCTCGGCATCGTTGTCTTCAGCAAGTGCGAGCACCTGGTCGGCCACGCTCTTTACATGTCGGTTGCTGGCCAGGGCGAGCAGAGCCTTCTGCTGTTCGGGAGTCTTAGCGGCAGCAAGTGCTGCGCTCACCTTGTCGTTGATATTGCCATTGAAGGATCTCAGAGCCTCCTGTGCCACGTCATCGTTTTCTGTTCCTATCTGAGCCAGCAGGATGTCGGCAGCATCATCACCGCCTATGCGACCCAAAGCCTCGATGGCAGCGGCGGCAGTAGCACCACCTTTCTTGATGGCCTTTATCATCAGAGGTTTCTGACTGGCGATTCCGTTCTCGCCCAGCCAGTTGAGGATGTCCACACGTCCCTCTTCCTTGCATGATGAATATTTCTTGGCCACCTGCTTGCCCAGTTCCTCGGTGGCCAGACCATGGTCGGTGGCAAACTTCAGAGCCTGCATGCGCAGCGCATGGTCTTTACTCTTGAGGGTATTCACCACCTGCTTGCCAGCCTGGTCGCCCAATGCCACCAGTTGGTCATAAGCTTCGGCATATGTGGGAGCTCCCTCATGATGGACGTAGGTGACGTCATTCTGAGGGGAGAGCAGGCGCAGCTGTGCCTCCAGAAATTCCTTGGCGGTCTGGTCGGCAGCCTTGGGGATGGCATTCTGCAGACCCTTGGCCACGGCGTCGCGATACTGGGCATTGTTGGATGCGAAGGCCACGGTACCGCTGATGGCATACTCCACCAGGTTGTTGGCGTGCTTCTCGGCAGGTTGCAGCATGGCAGCCAGTATCTCCACAGACTGTGGTGCCGACTGTGCCAGTGAGGTCATCTCACGGTTGTAGTCCTGCTGTGTCTGCAGGGGCATCAGGGCCAGGACGTCCTGCACGATGGTTTCTGTCTTCCTCTGACGGGCATCCTGTGCGCTCAGGGGCATGGCGGCCATCAGCAAGAGGCAGATGACCGATATGAATGATATGCTCTTTCTCATATTGTTTGTTCTGTCAGACTGTTTACTATGTGTTGGGTTAGCATTAGGGGTTATATCAGTTTGCCCCACTCTCCGCGCATGGGCTGGAACACCAAGCGGTTGGCTGCATCGTCGTTGATGAACGTTTGGGTCTTGGGATCGAAGTTCAAGGTGCGGTTCAGTCGGAGGGCACATACACCCATGTTCACGATGGTGGCACTGTGATGTCCGTTGCTCTCGTTGAGGGCGAACTGTCTGCGTGAGCGTACGCAGTCCAGGAAGTCTGTCTCGCGTGGAGCAGGGTCGGGCAGTTCGTTGATAATCTCCTGCACATTGGGGATGGTGCACTCAAATCCTTTGTAAACCTTTCCTTTGGGGCCTTCGATATAGGGCACCTTGCCCTTGCTCTCGAAACCTTCGCCTTCCAGGATAATCTGGCAACCGTCGGCATACGTGTAGGTGATGCTTCTCCATATACCCACGGCATCGGGGTGCTGCTGAGGTGCATCCACTTCCACCTTGACGGGGAACTCGTCGTCCTTGCCCAGGAAGTACTGTACGGGGTCTATATAGTGCTGTCCCATGTCGCCCAGTCCTCCTCCGTCATAGTCCCAGTATCCACGGAAGGTCTGGTGGGTGCGGTGCACATTGTAAGGCTTGTAGGGTGCAGGGCCCAGCCACAGGTCATAGTCAAGTTCTTTGGGAATGGGCTGTACCTCAAGGTTCTCCTTACCTGTCCAGAAGAATTTCCAGGTGAAGCCGGTGGCTCCGCTGATGCGTACCTTGAGCGGCCAGCCCAGCAGTCCGCTATCCACCAGTTTCTTCAGTGGCTTGACCTCGGTGCCCAGTCCATAGAAAGTGTCCTTGAATCGGAACCAGGTGTCCAGACGGAAGATGCGGCCGTTGCGCTTGACGGCTTCCTCCACCCGTCGGCCTTCGCCTATGGTGCGTGTCATGGGCTTCTCGCACAGGATGTCCTTACCAGCATTGGCAGCCTCTACGGCCATGATGCCATGCCAGTGTGAGGGAGTGGCTATGTGTACGATGTCCACATTCTCGTCATGGATGAGTTCGCGGAAGTCGTGATATGCTTTCACGGTCTCTCCGAAGTTCTTCTTGGCTGCCTGCACTGCAGAGTCCAGATGCTTCTGGTCCACGTCGCAGAGAGCCACCATGCGGCAGCGCTCGTCGCTGATGAAATGGAGGTTGCTTCTGCCTATACCGCCCACTCCGATGATGCCTCGAGTAAGTTGATCGCTGGGAGCCACGTAGTTGTTGGCTCCTCCCATCTTGCCCATTACTTGACGGGGAAGGATGGTGAAGAGGGCAGATGCCATAGCAGTCCTCTTCAGGAAACTTCTTCTGTCTACTGTCATGTCTGTTCGCGTTTTTATAGTGTTTGTTGTTGAGAGTCAATTGAGGGGCATCTGTTGAATGCGTGATTCTGGTGCCCTTACGGAGAGTGTGGTATCTTCTGTGTGGTGCAACAGGGGCGTCCCTGTCATATTTTTCCTCAAAGTTACTTATAATAAATGAATAAACTCACTTTCATTGCTTTTTTTTCTTCTTCAAGAAGTAATTTCCTATAGGAGAAGGGAGCGTAAGGATGGATGTGAATGGTGTGCAGACTGGGTATGTGTGAGATGCACCAGCCATTCCTGCAGAGGTTCTCGCGGATGCTTTTCTTGGGCCGCAGAGGCAACAGACACAGCCAAAAGTGGCTTTTTGGAAAGAAAAGTTTATGAGAAAAGTCCATGGGAGGGATTGTTTTGTGGAATATTTGTACCTTTGCTCCCGAAGGAAGGACTCCGGCCAAGGATAGCCGGAATGATGATATAGGGCTATTGTGGATGATATGAGCAGATGCACCCCAGAAGAAAGAGGATGTCTGTCTGTTCGGGAAGGAAACGGATAGCCCACCAGACAGATTATTATATGGCAAAGGGACAACGAGTGAGAAACCATGCATTTGACATCCTGTGCGGCATCTGTATCGTGCGCATGGTGGTGTTGCATATCATGGGCTTCACGGGACAGCGTGATGTGGAATGGTGGGACCAGGTGATGCTCTGGACCTATTATTTCATGTCCTTCTTCTTCTTCAAGGCCGGATACTTCTGCAGGAGTGTGGGCGGAGGCAACCGCAGTTATCTGCTGGACCGCAGCAAGCGTCTGCTGGCCCCTTATCTGTCGAGCGGACTGATAGGCCTGCTGGCCTATTTCACCTTTTATTATCCTCTGGTGAACAAGTACGGACACTTTACCGAAACACTCTCCTGGGACCACTTGTGGATTACCAGTGGTGTGTATGGCAATTCTCCTTTGTGGTTCCTGTTCTCCTTCTTCTGTATGTATATCCTGGCCCACTTCACCGAGAAGGTGCGGCATCTGCATTGGATATGGGCCCTGGGACCTCTGCTCAGCTGGTGGCTCTGGAGTGAGGGCAACCCCCTGTGGATGAGTACGAACAATGTGTTCATGGGCATCTATTTCTTCTATCTCGGCCATCTGTGGCACTGGATGATGGACAGGATGGGTGATAAGCGCATGCTCGTGATATCGGTAGTGCTGGTGGTGCTGGCTGTTGTGGGCAATGTGCTTCTGCCAGGACAGTACACCATGAGTTCGAATACCTTTGAGGGTAATGCTGCCATGGCGATTGTCAATTCCACCCTGGCCCTTTGCGGACTATCGGGCATCCTGCTCTCCACCCATGTGGTACGTGTGCCCTGGATCTGTTACATAGGAGAGCACAGCATGGTGTATTTCCTCCTCCATTATCCCATGCTCTATGTCTACAAGTTTACTCATCTCAGTTTTGGCCGCAGTATCTATGGTCATGCCGATGATACTATACTCCTCATACCCATCATCTTCAGTATCTGTTCGTGGCTGGTACCCTATGTGGAGAGCCTTCCCTGGCTGAGCGGGCGATGGGGGACAGCCAATCCTGCACGGCTGGCACACCATCAGGTTGTGGGAGAAACTGCTTTGCCCGTTGAGGACAAGATGCCTGCCACAAGTGAGGCAGAGACAGATAAATAAGATATATTTGCAGAGTGATGAAAGAATATCAGGTGGACATCCCCGTGCTCATATTGTTTTTCAATCGTCCGGAACAGTTGCGCCGGGTGTTTGAACAAGTACGCTTGGCACGACCCTCGCGTCTGTTCCTGTATCAGGATGGACCCAGAAACGATGCCGATATGCCAGGTATCATGGCCTGCCGACAGGTGGTGGAGGACGTGGACTGGGACTGCCAGGTGGAGCGCATGTATCAGGAGCGCAACTACGGATGCGACCCCTCGGAATATATCTCCCAGAAGTGGGCTTTCAGTCATGTGGACAAGTGCGTGGTGCTGGAGGATGATGATGTGCCTGCAGTCAGTTTCTTTGCCTTTGCCAAGGAGATGCTCGACCGCTATGAACATGACGAGCGCATCACGATGGTGTGTGGATTCAATGTGGAAGAGCAGACAAGCGATGTGACAGATTCCTACTTCTTCAGTACTAATTTCAGTATCTGGGGGTGGGCTTCATGGCGCAGGGTGGTGGACCAGTGGGATGAGCATTACACCTGGCTGGATGATGATGAGGCGGTAAGCCGTCTGCAAACGCTCATCAGAGAGCGGGGCTATAGGGATGACTTCCTGCCCATGTGCCGAAAGCACCGTGCCCAGGGCAAGGCTTTCTACGAGACCATCTTCTGGGCACATCTCCTGCTGAGCAATGGCCTCTGTATCGTGCCAGTACGCAATATGATCAACAATCTGGGGGCCACTGCCGACAGTACACACTTCGGTGGCGAACTGGCCACACTGCCTCGTGGCTACCGCCGTATCTTCACCATGAAGCGATATGAGATGGACATGCCTCTGAGGCATCCCCGATACATCGTGGAGCATGTGGCTTACCGCCATCGGGCCTACAAGATCATGGGGTGGATGCATCCTTGGGTCAAGGTGGGACGCTCGCTGGAGGAACTCTATCTCAACGTGCGGCATGGCAACTGGGCATATATCTTCAGGTCCATACGCAACCGTATCAATAAATGGATGGGAAAAGCAGCTTATAAATGAGAATACTCACGATAAGTACAAGCGAGCGCATAGGAGGTGGAGCCATAGCTGCCAGCCGACTCAATGATGCCCTCTGCCGTAATGGTATGAAGGCACGTATGCTGGTGCGTGACAAGCAGACCGATGCCGTCACCGTGGCACAGACCGGCAATGTGTGGCCCAAGATAGCAGAGCGACTGGATGTATGGATGCATAATGGTTTCAGCAGGAAGCGCCTCTGGCTGGCTGATACCGCCTGCTGCGGGGTGGACATCCTGGGTACCCGAGAGTATCAGGAGGCCGATGTGGTGCATCTGCATTGGGTCAACCAGGGTATGCTGTCAATCTCCACACTGGAGCGGATGGTGGAGGAGGAGAAACCTCTGGTGTGGACACTTCATGACGAATGGCCCTTCCTGGGCGTATGCCATTATCGGGGAGCGTGTCAGGAGACGGAGTGCCGCCGTTGTCCGCTCATGAGAGGTGGTCTTCCCCACCGACTCCTGAAGCGTAAGCATGAACTCCTGCAGAGGGCCAATATCACGTTGGTGGGCTGCAGCCAGTGGATTACCGACCGTGCCCGGGAAACTCTCCCTGGGGTGCGTGTCCAGCATATCAACAACTGCATACCTCATGCTCTCTATCATCCTATCCCTCAGCAGGAGGCACGCCAGCAATGGAACTTGCCTCAGCAGGCGCATATCCTGCTCTTCTGCAGTCAGAAGGTGACGGACCAGCGTAAGGGAATGACCTATCTGCTGGAGGCTCTCGGCCAGTTGCATGTGGAAGACCTGCATCTGGTGGTGGTGGGTGCCGGCGCATCAGCAATAGCTTCTCTCTGTCCTGGGATATCCTTCACAGCCCTGGGGAGCGTGTCACCCGAGCAGATGCCTTCCGTTTATGCTGCTGCCGATGTGTTTGTCACACCCAGCCTGGAAGACAATCTGCCCAATACGATAGCGGAATCCATGAGCGTGGGCACACCTTGCGTAGGCTTCCGCACAGGAGGAATCCCCGAGATGATAAGTCATGGAGTGACAGGCTATGTGGCCGACCAGCGGGATGCAGCCGACCTGGCACAAGGTATCGAATACGTCCTGGCCCATCCCATGCGCGAAGCCGCCAGCCGCAGGGCAGCACACGAATACAACGAAGGCCGAGTGGCCGAGCAATATATCAAGATATATGAATCCAGATAACACCCTTCCTCCGTCGGAAACAGCCGACAGTTCGGTTCCTCCGTCGGAACCTCAAAAACCGCTGGTGACCATAGCTACTGTCACCTACAATGCTGCCGAGACTCTTGAGCGAACGCTCTCCAGCGTGGCCAGTCAGGATTATCCGCGTATAGAACATCTCATTATTGACGGATGCTCCACCGACAGCACCCTGAGTGTGGTGCAACAGTATGTGGCAGAGAACACACGCACCTCTCATCCGCATCATATCAGACTGATAAGCGAACCGGACAATGGTCTCTATGATGCCATGAACAAGGCCCTCGGCAATGCTTCGGGTGATTATCTGGTGTTTCTGAATGCAGGTGATTGCTTGCATGAGGTGAGTACCATCTCGCAGGTGGTTTCTCGGTCGGGCTGGCAAAAGGGTGATTCGCGCAATCCTGCCATTCTCTATGGAGAGACCAATCTGGTGGATGCCGAGGGACGTTTCCTGCGTCACCGTCGTCTGAAGGCTCCGCAGAGGCTGACGTCTCGCTCTTTCCTAAGCGGCATGCTCGTGTGCCATCAGTCCTTCTATGTACGTACCGACTTGGCCCGCCTCGTTCCCTATGACCTTCGTTATCGCTTCTCAGCCGATTATGACTGGTGCATACGCCTGATGCGCAGGGCAGAGAAGCGGAGACTGGAGATGATAAACACACATCTGATTCTTACCAATTACCTGAGTGAGGGCATGACCACCCAGAATCACAAGGCTTCCCTCATGGAGCGCCTTCGCATCATGGCACACCATTTCGGTTGGGGAAGAGCTCTGCTGTCTCATGCCTGGTTTGTCATCAGAGCCTTTATCAAGCGATAGGGGAAAGACAATCGTCACTCCATCACAATGCGTAGGGCAGATTCCTGGTCTGCTCCCAGGGCGATTGCTTTCTGGCAGTCCTGTTTGGCCAGTTTCTTTTTCTTCATAGCCATATACAGAGAGGCACGTGAGAGATAGGCATCGGGGTTCTTGGGATTGAGTTCCAGAGCGCGGTTCATGTCATGAAGGGCTGTTTCATACTGTTTGCGGTCCTGTTCCATTCCTCCGCGAGCCAGATAAAGGTCGGCCCGGTAAGGATAGAGTTCCAGCAGAGCATTGATCTGCTCCATGGCTTCGCGCGGACGATTGTCACGGTCATTCAGCAGGGCCAGGGCTGTACGTGCCTCCACATGGTCGGGCTGCAGGCGGATGAGATGCTCGTAGTCGGCTCGTGCCTGCTTATAGAGTCGCTGATGGGTGTAGATATAAGCGCGGAAGAAGAGTGCCTCGGCATGGTCTCCGTTTAGGTCCAGCACATCATTATAGTCCACGAGCGCACGCTTGTCATTGCCTCTGCGCAGGTAGAGCGAAGCACGGTCCAGGAGCAGCCCCAGGGTGGTGGGAGAGAGGTTGAGTCCCATGCCATAGTATTCCAGAGCCTTCTCGGGCTGTCCCCATCGCTCCTGTATGTGTCCCATGTGTTGGAACAGGATGGCGTTGGACTTCAGGGCCGGTTCCTGCTTGAGTGCCTTTCTGAGCAGAGAGTCGGCTTGTGTGAGACTGTCCACAGCCAGGGCATCCAGGGCTGCACGCACGTTCTGCTGGTAAGTTTGTGCCTGTAGGGGAATCCACAGGACCAGCATGCATAGGGTAAGCAATCTGTTCATGCGGCAAAGTTACTGAAAGTATTTCTTTCCAAAGCCTTCTGTACAAGATTTAACCCCACATCGGTCATCAGCCCGTCATGTGCTTGCCTACATCCTCTTTCCCTGATGTCGTCGCTTTTTTATGCGCCATCACATAGCGCAGCATGCACCTCAATGGGTAACGAAGACGAGAGGGAGGAGTGACTTTGGGTGACGTATCAGACGAAGTCAGGAAACCAAAGCTACTCTGATACCGAATGGGCTTTACTGCTTTTTTATAAAAAAGGGGGGAGGGAATAAAAAAGTTCTCCAAAATGTTGCTCGTTTTATGGAAAACAATGATATTTGCAGTTATAAAACTAAGGCAAACCTACAGAAAACTAAAAAAAACTACACGTTATGGTTACAATGAAGAGATTATCTGATCCGCATTCCCTTGTTTGAGAAGCTTATGCAGGTTTTCTTCGTTGTCTATAATTATACATTATATATATAAATCAAGCATACTTTCTAAATTTAAAATAACTCAAAAAACAAAAGTGTTATGAAGCAAAAAATTATCTCTTTGATTTCATTCGTCATGCTTGTTGTGGCTTGGGCTCTCCCTGCTGCTGCGCAGTATGACCCCACGGAGGACGGGTTTGACCCAGCTACCAAACTGATTACCACTGCGACTCAGTTGTCCAGTCCCGCCAGTGATTCGGATGAGGGTACTCATATCGAGTATCTCGTTGATGACAATATATCGACTTTCTGGCACTCTGACTGGCATGGTACTTATAGTGGTGCTCATTATATCCAGATCAGTCTCCCAGAAGCTACCACTGGATATTACCAGATGGTGTTTGGACGCCGTAACAGCAGTAATACGTGTCAGGCCACCATGATGCTTGTGGAGCAGAGTACGGATGGTCTGAATTGGACCACAGTGAAGACACTGGAGCTTCCCTGGGCTGGTGATGATGACCAGGGTAAGTACGTGGTATCCGACTTCTTCCGTATCAGCGAAGCTACCCATCTGCGCGTTACTTGCACCAAGACCAATACCAATACCCAGACTTGGCATTGCGCTGAGTTGCAGTTCTATCAGGCCGATGAGACAGCTGCCCTCATAGGAGCCATTGATGACCTGCTGGCTCGCTATGACCGTTATCTGCCCGGTTATCCCGAGGAACTCAGCATCGGCACTGGCTTCGGACAGTATTCTGATACCCAGGCCTGGGAGAACTTCCAGGCTCACATGGCCACAGCCAACGAATATGCCCTCACTATCTATGACGGAGGAGAAGTTTCCAAGGAGCAGATAGAGGAGATAGTGGCACTGGTGGAGAATGACTTCAAGGCCATCATGGCCAGTCTGGTGACCTACAGCATGGCCGATGGCTACTATCGCATCGTGGGTGGTCTGAAGTATTACACCGAGGAGGAGACAGGTGAGACAGACCTGGATGGTAATCCTCTGACCAAGAAGAATTATTATGACATAGCCATGTATGGTACTCTGGACGGCTGGTGCTACTGGGGAGCCATGGATAATACCGATCCGCGTCAGCTGTGGCACCTGAGCATGGTGGGCAAGGATGTCAAGATGGTGAATGCTGCCACCGAAATGCAGTGCGCTGGACAAGTGAACGCGAACGTCACTATGAGTGCCGAGGTAGATACCCTCATGGGCTTCGACTATGTGGGAACCAACGAGAATGGCAAGGACATCATCTATATCCGCTATTCCAGTCAAGCCAAAGACTACAGTGGTGCCAACTCTGTATACTTCCACCAGCAGGGACACGGACAGGGTCATCCTGAGGTGGCTACTCACAAATTGTGCTTGTGGGTGGCTACATGGAACAAGGGTGAAGAGTACGTCAGCGACAAGGGTACTTCAGAGTGGTATCTGGAGCCCGTGCCCGAAGAGGAAGTTCAGGCTCTGCTCGAGGCTTATGAGCTGGTGAAGAACCACGACAAGCTGGTGCTCAACTATCAGGATTACATTGCCAAGTCAACGGAGACACTGAATCTCATCAAGGATCTTCGCAACGTGTATACACCCGACACCGAGAGCCCCGTCATCACAAGCACTTCTCAGTTCCACTCCTTGTGGACAGAGGTTAAGGAGGGTTCTCTGGACAACCTGCTGGATAATGATCCCAACACCTTCTGGCACAGCGCATGGAGCTCGGGCAAGGCCACAGGACCTCATCAGGCCAGCCTGGATGTCATCGTGGATGAGCCTCTGATAGGCACCTATCAGTTGTATATCATGCGTCGTAATACTGCCAATGACCATATGATACGCACCAGTCTGTATGGTACCAATGAAGAGAGTGCTCTCTCAGAGACTGCCGATACCAACTGGACACTTATCTGTGACAATGTATCCACTCCATGGTATAGCGGACAGAAGGATGTATACTCACAGCCCTTCAGCATCACAGAGCCTTACAAGTACCTGCGCTTCTATGAGGAGGATGCCACCGACAATAGAAATCAGGGCTATACCAACTGTGGCCATTACGCCACCTTCCAGCTCTATCCTTCCACGAAGGTGAAGACTTCACAGTTTGAGGCAATGGGCGAAGTGGCTGCCCGTCTGGATAGCATTGTCAACGCAAGTGCCACCATGGACCTGGCTACTCTCACTGTGGAGCAATACAACGAACTGGTGGAGGCTTATGAGACTGTAAAAGCTTTGGTGGTGGATCCCACCACTCTGCGTAACACCATTTCAAGCAATTCCAAGATTCCCAGCTATGTGAAGGTGGGCGAGAATCCAGGTTACTGGACATCCGATGAGACTGGTGTGGCTCTGGACAATATCCTCAAGGAGGCTACTGCCTATGACGACGCTGGTAAGTACACCCAGGAGCAGAGTGACAAGTATGTGGAGGACATCCTGGCTGCCAAGGCTGCCATCTATAGTTCTGCCATCGGTGTGGATCCCAACAAGTGGTATCACCTGCAGTTTGACTCCGAGGAGAACTTTGATGCTAACGGATGGGGCAAGGGATCTATTGCTGCCGGTACTCTCTACGACCAGCGTATAGGCGCCGGAAAACGTGTGGAAAACAATGTAAGCGTAGTGCTTGATACCGATTCGATCAAACCTGGAACAGAGCTCTATTACTTCGAGAACGATCTGGTGACCAACGAGGAGGCTACACAGTTCCGCTTCGTTCCTCTCACAGACTCCACCTATGCTATCCAGAACCGTGCAAGCGGACTGTTCATCTATCGCAAGCCTCTGACCACCAATGGTAATATCAGTCTGCAGTGGACACCTTCAGCATTCACCGTGAAGCCCATCGGTCATGGACAGAACGTGCTGTACATGACTCATATCGATGGCACCACGATAAGCTATCCTCATCTGAATGCCTGGGAGAGCGAGTACAGCTTCGTAGGTACATGGGATGACTCACACCCTGGCTGCAACTCTGGATTCCTCATCATGCCCGTAGAGGACGTGGATCTGGAGTCTTACAAGCCCGAGAGAGTAATGAGCCGCAAGGCAGGTGATGTGACTCCCATCTGCTTGCCTTACGATGTGGCCACCGACTTTGGCTCTGTATACAGGCCTGTGGGTTGCTTCGAGCAGGATGGTGCATCCTTCCTGGGTCTGGTGAACATATCAGGAGAGATAGAGGCTGGTACTCCCTTCTTCGTGATTCCCGAGGGTGAGTATGACGGCACCACTGCCGAGGACGTTTACTTCTATCTGGGCAACAAGATGACCACTAATCCCAAGAGCCAGGCTGGCGTGTATGGCACATTCGTGGATAAGTGGATTGGCACTGGATATGTAAGCTTCGTGAATAATGAGGCTAAGGGCATCGAAGGTGAAGACACTGGTCGCAACTTCAGTGTTCCTGCCGGACAGGGTTACTTGGTTTACGGCGAGGTGAGCAAGCCCGAGGATGTGGAGTGTGACCTGGCCATCCAGATCAACGGCAACTTCACTGACTGGACTTCTATCAACAACGCCATTCAGACTGTGGCCAAGCGTGGCACCGTATACAATCTGAACGGACAGGTAGTTCGCCAGAACGCTACCCTCAATGATGTCAAGTCTATGGGCCGTGGCATGTACATCATCAATGGAGTAAAGGTATTGGTGAAGTAAGTAATCATTCCAGCTCCTCCCCTGCAATCTTCCTATTTGCGGGGGAGGAGTTTGCTTTTCTGCCTGTAGACGTTCCTCATGTCTGAGGGGTGAAAGATTATTTTAGAGATGAGAAAGGCTGGGGCCTTGATCACACTATGTATAGGCATATAATATATAATAATGTACATATATATATAAGGAGATGGAAATAATGAAAAGACAATGTGCTCTGCTTTGTGCAGGCTTACTCTTATCTGCAGGTACTGTCATGGCTGAGGACTTTACGGTGACTTCCCCCAGCGGGAATATCCAGGCCACCGTAACATTAGATTCAGGCAAACTTACCTACAGAGTGACCAAGGACGGACGCCTTCTGGTGACAGATTCTCCACTTGGACTCAAGACCGCTGCCGTGGATATGACGGAGGGCCTGAGCTTGGTATCTTCTATTACTGCCGAGGTGGATGACAGTTATACCCTGCCCGTGGGCAAGCAGAGCCAATATCGTGATCATTGCAATGTGCTTTCGGTGCTGACCGAGAAGAATAACCTCCGACAGACGGTGCAGTTCCGCCTGTATGACGATGGTTTTGCTTTCCGCTACGTCATTCCCAAGTATGGCTCTAACGTGAAGGTAATCCTCACAGGCGAGGCTTCAAGGGTGAAGATGAACACCTTCCGCGACTGTCTGGCTTTTGATTTCAGGGGAAACATTCAGGACCCCGACTATCCTTATGAGGGCCGCTATACGAAATACACCACCTGGGCATCGCTCGTGGCCAAAGATGACGACCGCTTCCTATCGCCCACCTTGGTATCGGACGGAACAGACTATATGTTGCTCTCCGAGGCCAACAATAGCGGCATCTTCTGCACATCACTGATCAAGGCAGAGTCCGCCATAGGAGAGTTCTCCTATGCATGGACCGGTGCCACTAAGGATTATGCTGACGACAAGGAGCACAGCCTCTCCCTCACCCTCCCTGCATACACGCCCTGGCGTATGGTGGTGGCAGGAGACCTGGCCACCATCTTTGAAACCACGATGGCGGAGAACCTCTGTCCTGCAACCACCTTTACCGATTTATCTTGGATAAAGCCCGGTGTGAGTGCATGGTACTGGGGTGGCTCGGATGGCAATAAGCATGACGTACGTATTGACTACGGAAGCACGAGCACTAAAGAGGGAGAATATGCCCATGCCGACTTGGCCAAGGAGATGGGATGGCCCTACACCCTCATCGATGGAGGATGGGGTTCCAGCTGGGTCCCCGGACTGGTAGAGCATGCCAACCAGAATGGTGTGGAGTGCTTGCTGTGGCAGACAGCACGGTTGACCGACAATCAGTCCTTCTCCAACGCCAACATGGCGAACACCCTCAGGCAGTGGCAAGCCTGGGGCATCAAGGGTATCAAGATAGACTTCTGGGAGGATGACTCGCGGGAGACCATGATTCGCATGGAGAACCTGCTCAAGCTGTGTGGCAAGTACCAGATGCTGGTCAACTTCCATGGCTGTACACGTCCCTCAGGTCTGCGCCGCACCTATCCTTTCCTCATGACCCAGGAGGGTATCTATGGGGGAGAGAATAACTTCTGGGCATCACAAAATATCAGCGCCACACATCATCTCAACCTGATGTTCACGCGCAATGTGGTGGGAGCAGCAGATTATACCCCTGGCGACTTTGCTACACACAACGGAAGCCTCCTCACCCGCCAGAGCATAGGACACCATATGGCACTCCTGACGGCCTTCGAGAGCGGTATCGTACACATTGCAGAGTCACCCGACAACCTGCGTTACTTCCAGGGCAAGGACATCATGAAGCGCCTCCCCACAGTGTGGGACGAGACCAAACTGCTGGAGGGAAAGCTGGGACAATATGCCACCGTGGCCCGCAGGCACGGAGAGGACTGGTGGGTGTGTGGTATCAATGTGGATGCCAGATACTGTAAGGTGAACTTCGACTTCCTGGAGGAGGGTAAGACCTACACTGCCTATGTCTATCGCGATGGTGACTGCCGTACCGAGCTCAAGTTCAATAAGCTGCAGGTGACAAAGGCCAGTGCAGTGAACCTGAAGGAAATCTCTGAGGGAGGTTTCCTCATGCAGGTATCTCCGCGTGATGACTTGCCTGTCCCTGCCGAGAGGACTGTATATGAGGCTGAAGCTACCACCAATACGCTCACAGGGAATGGCAAACGCTATACCTACAGCACCCTGCATGCTTCGGGTGGAGGATACGTCGGATACTTGGGCCTGGGCAATAAGCTGCAGTTCAATAATGTGGTGGCCGACAAGGCAGGCGAATACCTGCTCACCATCTATTACATGACCGAAGGCCTGCGCACAAGCCAACTGCTCGTCAATGGCGAACAGGTGGGAGATACCGTCAAGTTCAAGGGCAATTATGATATGATCAAGACGTTCAACCCCGAGGGAATGGGCTGGAAGATGATACCTGTGAAACTGAACGAAGGTTCCAATACCATCACTCTGCAGGCCTATCCTGACATGTGGGGACCCAACATTGACCGCATCACCCTGCACCCCTTGCAGGTGGATGCCGATGCCATCAATGAGGTCAGCCAGACGGTGCCCGTGGATGCGCAGGGTATCTATGACCTTTCAGGCATGCGCCTGCCTGCTCCTCCCGACTCTGGTGTTTATATCCAGAATGGGAAGAAATATCTGAAGCAGAGGAAATAGCAGGCCTATTCCCGTCATGGCTACATCCTCATTGCCATCAAGAAAATCACTGGGAGAGATTGTCCGCGCAGTGCGGACAGTCTCTCCTCTGTTGTCTCAGGCTGATGCCTCGTGGTGCATATATGGTTCGTGTGCCCTGGCCTTGAACGGCTTGACCCACGTGGAGGTGCATGACGTGGACATCCTGATGACCGAGGATGGAGTGCGCCAATTGCTTGCTCTCCTTCCCCAGACGCATCTGTATGACGAAGATGCTCCGGGAGGACGCTTCCGTTCGCTGCATGCATGGGTGGATGTTGAGGGCGTGGAGATAGACTTAAGTGGCGGTCTTGAGGTGCATCATGAAGGCTCGTGGACTCCCGTCAGGGTCAATAGCGTGCAGCAGCATGACGGCATCCGTTATGCCTCTCTGCAGGACTGTGTCCGTCTGCTCCGCTTGTTTGGCAGACCTAAGGACCTTCAGAGGCTTGACACTTTGCGGTTCCTCAGATATTCCCTGGGGACTAACAATGAGCCCTTATGGTGAGCCTTTCCTCCCTTTTCTCTTATCTAGAATAGGACTGACGATTTCGGTGCCAGTTTTACCCCTCTCAGACGCAGTGCACTGCAACCGCTCCCGCAGTGCACTGCATCTGTCCTTGCAGTGCACTGCATCCGTCCCTGCAGTGCACTGCCTCTTTCGGCTGAGCTGAAAAACATGGGAGAAGGGATTCCCCTAAAGATTAGATATTCCCTGACCCTTATAACCTGATCATTATAGTCTATTACCTTAGCCGACTTATCCCTATGCCTCAAACCAAACACAGCATGAAATGATGGTATCATGCCATGAAATGATGGTATTATGGCATGAAATGACGATTCTGAACTTATGCTCAAGTCCCCTCGCTCCGTAAAGTAAGGAAAATATGGGATTAGGATGATGGAGGTCAGAACCTGACGTAGGTCTGAGCCCAGAATTCACTATAGTGACGCACCGATGCCAGGCGGTCACACACATAGTTGTACTGAAGTTGGAAGAGTAGGTTGCGGTGTAGTTGTATGTTGGGCACCACGCTGTAGAGTGTCTTGGATGTGCCCCAGGTGGCCTCCTTGCGGAAAGTGTCCCATCGTGCATAAACCTTCAGCCATGCGGTGCATGGTACTCCTACCGCCACATACCATCCGTCGGCTTTGCCACGGTCGGTGAACATCTGGTTCTCCGTATCGTAGCAGTTGATGTTATGTCCGGTACTGTGAGCATACTCTGCCCTCACGCTCCAGTCCTTCCGGTCAAATTTAGCACTCAGTCCCCAACGGCTTCGCCCTACGGTGATGTCTTCTCCCGTGCTCACCGAACCCGTATACGATCCCTTCCATCCGAAGAGGGTAACATGCAGGCCGCTGATGGGTTGCAGCCAGAGAGAGCCTATCCAGTCCTTGCGTCCGTTGTTGTCCGATCTGTTCTGTCCGTTGCCGTTGAATACCCCTGCCTGATAATGGAGCAAGGGGTGACGGTCCTGCCCTATGGGAAAGAGGTCTCCGCGGAGCTCTATACCCTGGTCTCGTCCGTTCTGAGCTGTCTCTCCACTGCAGTCCTCGCCCGACATGGCTGTCATATGTTGTGCCACCAGGGCGTAAGAACCAAATCCCACCTCCCAGGGATTGGAGGGGTTTTCGTAGGTGAAGCCTCGCTTGAACTGTCCCACCTTCACCTGGAACTCCTTCCAGTGTGTCCATTCCAGCGTGTAGTCGCGCATTCCAGGTGAGGCATTGCGAAACTCCATCTGTACTCGGTATCTGAAGTCGCGCAGTATGGTGCCCGAGACGTATGCTCGGAGCAGGCGGCAGGCAAAAGTACCGCTGCGCGGAGCTCCTGCCTTGCCCGACCACTCATACTTACCTACGGCATATCCTCCGAACTGCGGTGCCGACACATATTGAGTTATGTGTCGGCCATACTGCATCTTGGCATCTGCGGAAGCTGTGTCGGGAGGCATCAGGCGGCTTATCCCTCGGTTGAGATAGCTGGTGAGGAAGCCTTCCTGGTACTCATCGTTGGCCCATGCCTGGGGCGAGAGTACAAGGAGGAGGGACATAGCCCATGCCAGACTGATGGTCCTGTGGAGGGAATGGTCGCTTGCCATGAGTGTTACTGTTGCTTGTTGTGTATATAGTCCACTATCCATGCTCCCACTTCGCGGGTGCCATAGTGTGGAGCTCCCTCTGCCTGTATTTCGGGAGTTCTTACATTGGCATCCAGAGAAGCCGTGACAGCCTCGCGGATGATGGCGCCCTCCTGCTTGAGTCCGAAGTACTCGAAGAGCATGGCCACGGAGAGAATCTGTGCCAGGGGGTTGGCTATGTTGAGCCCCTTGCCCTGAGGCCACGAACCATGGATGGGCTCAAAGACGGGGGTGCCGCTGCCTGTGGATGCGCTGGGCAGCAGTCCCATGGAGCCTGTGATGCAGGAACCCTCATCGGTAAGGATATCTCCGAAGGTGTTTTCCGTCACCATCACGTCGAAGAACCTGGGCTCCTGTATCATCCTCATGGCTGCATTGTCCACGTACATGAAGTCGGTCTGCACGTCGGGATACTCGCCCATAATCTCCTGTGCCACCTTTCTCCACAGGCGGCTCGATGCCAGCACGTTTGCCTTGTCTACCACCGTGAGGTGATGACGGCGACGGCGTGCATAGTCGTAGGCCACACGCAGGATGCGCTCCACTTCGTGGCGTGTGTAGAAGTTGGTGTCATAGGCCTCGTCGGCTCCTTCCTTCTTCTCTCCGAAGTACATGCCTCCTGTGAGTTCTCTGATGCAGATGAAGTCGGCTCCCTTGACCAGTTCGTCCTTCAAGGGTGATTTGTGTATGAGACAGTCAAACGTCTCTACGGGACGGATGTTGGCAAAGAGTCCGAGTTTCTTGCGCATGGCCAGAAGTCCCTGCTCAGGGCGAACCTTAGCATTGGGGTTGTTGTCATATTTGGGATCGCCTACACTGGCAAAGAGGACAGCGTCGGCCTCTTGGCATACCTGGAAGGTCTCTTCGGGGAAGGGGTCGCCCACCTCATCTATGGCATGTGCACCACAGAGAGCCTCCTTGAAGGTCACGTCGTGACCAAAGCGGTTGGCCACAGCCTTCAGGACGGCCACACCCTGTTCCATAATCTCGGGACCGATACCATCACCGGCCAATACAGCAATATTCAATTTCATAAGTGTCAGTTGTTATACATTATATATATATGTGTCATTCTCAGTTTATCGAAGTTTCCGTTCCCGTGAGCGGTCAGCATCAGTAGTCCTGCTCTATGAGGTTCAGCATCTTGATGGTGGCCTTGATGGCGGCTTCTGTCTGGTCGGCATCAAAGCCACGGGTGCGAATCACCCTGTTGTCCCAGTTCCAGCTGATGGACGTCTGCACGAAGGCATCCGTTCGACCTCCTGGGGGAATGGATACACTATAGTTGGTAAGCCAGGGGAAACGTCGGCCCAGCTTGTTCTTGTATATGTGTCGGATGGCTCTTACGAAGGCGTCGAACTGTCCGTCGCCTTGTGCGCTCTCCTCATAGGTGTGCCCATTGATTTCGAGGCGCAAGCTGGCCAGAGGCTTCAGTCCGTAGGCGGTGGTGACCACATAGGAGAGCAGACGCACGTGCTCCTCCGTGGTGCCATGCTTCAGCACGTCGTTGACTATGAATGGGAGGTCCTCCTGTGTGACCAGTTCCTTCTTGTCTCCCAGTTCTATGATGCGTTGTGTCACCCTCTTGGTCTGCTCTGCTGTAAGCTCCAGTCCCAGCTCCTCCAGATTGCGCAGTATGTTGGCCTTGCCAGAGTTCTTGCCCAAGGCATATTCGCGTCGGCGGCCGAATCGTTCGGGCAGGAGTGCATTCTGGTACAGTCCAGCCTTGTTGTCCCCATCGGCATGCACGCCTGCCACCTGTGTGAAGACGTTCTCTCCGGTGATAGGCTGATTGGGTGGTATGGCTATTCCGCTATAGCTCTCCACCAGTCGGGAGACCTCATTGAGGCGGCTTTCGTCTATGGCGGTGTGTGCCTGGAACTGGTCCTTCAGTATCGCCTGGACACTGGCCAAAGGCGCATTTCCTGCACGCTCGCCCAATCCATTCACACTGGTATGTATTCCCCTGGCACCACCCAGCACGGCGGCCAGCACATTGCTGATGGCCAGGTCATAGTCATTGTGCGCATGGAAGTCAAAATGGAGATGGGGGAAATGCTTTACCATCTGCCTCATGTAGCTGATAAGGTCAAGTGGATTCAGTACGCCAAGGGTGTCGGGCAGCATGAACCGCTGTATGCCGTGTCCCTGCAAGGCTTGTACCAATGCAAACACATATTGGGGGCTGTCCTTCATGCCGTTGCTCCAGTCCTCCAGATATACGTTGACCGAGAGACCTTGCTCCGTAGCATATTCCACGGTGCTGATGATATCCTGAGCATGCTGCTCCATGGTCTTCTTCAGTTGTCCTTCGCAATGCTTCCTGGACCCCTTGCACAGCAGGTTGATACACTGACACCCGCATTGGGCTATCCAGTCCACGCTGGTGTGTCCGTCCACGAATCCCAGCACTTCCACCCGAGAGAGCTTCCCAGCCTGTCGGGCCCATCGGCAGATACTCTTTACAGCCTCCATCTCTCCTTCGGAGACACGGGCCGATGCCACCTCTATGCGGTCCACATTGAGGTTCTGCAGGAGTGCTCTCGCAATGACCAGCTTCTCATGGGGCATAAAACTTACTCCGCTGGTCTGTTCGCCATCGCGGAGTGTGGTATCCATTATCTCTATGCTCTTCATTTCTTGGTCAGTAGTCGTAGTCAGTGGGGAAGTAATTGCGTGCAACGCTAAGGGCGCGATGGATGTCGGGCATGGTGTTCATCTCTTCATCCACTCGGCACAGGTCGCTCAGTGCATAGATATCCTCTGCCTCGTCGGTAGGTTGGGTGGGGATGGTGCGGAACAGATGATTGCGAGCATCGGTCACCTGTATGGCTCCCTGCGGATAGGCACCATCCTGCTCTCTGAGTTCCTCGGCCACCTGACGGCACAGCGCTTCAGCAAATTCCTGTCTCAGTTCTGCTGCTTGGCTTCCCACTGTTCTATCTTGTCTTTGTCAGCCAACAGGAAGTCGATGTCGTCATACGCGTTCATCAGGCAATGCTTCTTGTAGGCATTCAGTTCAAATCGCTCGCTGTTTCCTGTGGTCAGGTTGGTCACGGTCTGCTGAGGCACGTCTACCTTGACCTTTGCCTGAGGATCTTTCTCGATGGTGGAGAAGAGCTCTTGCAAGAATGCCTCCGACACCACCACAGGCAGTACGAAGCAGTTGAGCAGATTGTTGCGGTGGATATCCGCAAAGCTGCTGCTGATGACCACACGCACTCCGTATCCGGCTATGGCCCATGCAGCATGTTCACGGCTCGAGCCAGAGCCCCAGTTGTGCCCGCCCACGATAATCTCGTGGATGCCCGGCTGTGGTGCCTGGCTGTATTCGGGACGGTTCATGACGAAATCCTGAATGGGTGTTCCATCGGGATGGAAGCGCAGGTCGTGCATGAAAGCATCTCCAAAGAACTGTGCATCGCGAGTGGTGGATGCCAGGTAGCGTGCGGGTATGATGAGGTCGGTGTTACAATTATCGATGCGTATGGGGACGCATGTGGACTCTATGATGTTGAATTTCTGCTTAGCCATGATGATTATATTTTGCGTGGGTCGGTGATTACTCCTGTCACGGCGCTTGCTGCCACTGTCAGGGGCGATGCCAATATGGTGCGTGCACCCGGACCTTGCCGTCCTACGAAGTTGCGGTTGCTGGTGCTGATGCTCAGCTTGCCTGCAGGCACCTTGTCGGGATTCATTGCCAGACAGGCAGAGCAACTGGGCAAGCGCAACTCAAAGCCTGCCTCGCGGAGTATCTCCTCGATGCCCTCGTCAATAATCTGCTGGCGAACCTTCCAGCTTCCTGGTACGAGCCAGGCCACCACGTTGTCGGCCTTATGACGTCCCTTGACGATGCTGGCAAAGGCACGGAAGTCTTCTATGCGGCCATTGGTGCAGGCACCCAGGAAACAATAGTCAACGGGTGTCCCCTCCAGTTGCTGACCAGGCTCAAACTGCATGTAAGCCAGTTGGTCCAGGAATCCCTGGCGGTCCTGCTCGGGGATGCTCTCCAGCGTGGGTATACACTCATCGATGGCAATGCCTGCGCCTGGGTTTGTACCATAAGTGATACGGGGCTTGATGTCCTCGGCCTGGAAGGTGACCTCCTTGTCGAAGACAGCATCGGGGTCACTCTGCAGCTCTTTCCAGCGCTCTACAGCACGGTCCCACTCCTCACCCTTGGGAGCATATTCGCGTCCCTTCAGGTATTCGAAGGTGACCTCGTCGGGAGCAATGATGCCAGCGCGAGAGCCCATCTCAATGGAGAGATTGGAGAGCGTGAGACGCCCCTCCATGCTCAGCGCTCTGATGGCGCTACCTGCATATTCCACGGCATAGCCTGTGGCACCGCCTGTGGTCATCTGAGCCATGATATAGAGGGCAATGTCCTTGGCTGTGACGCCAGGCTGCAGTACGCCTTCCACGTTGATGCGCATGGTCTTGGGCTTCTGCTGCAAGATACATTGCGAGGCCAGCACCTCGGCCACCTCGCTGGTGCCGATACCCATGGCTATGGCGCCCACAGCTCCATGCGTGCTGGTGTGTGAGTCTCCGCATACGATGGTCATGCCAGGCAGGGAGAGACCCTTCTCGGGACCCACCACGTGTATGATGCCGTTATCTTTGCTGCCCATGGCAAAGTGCTTTATGCCAAACTCCTGACAATTTTGTGCCAAAGTCTCCACCTGTTTGCGTCCAACAGGGTCATGGATAGCATCCTGCTGGTCGCTGGGTGTGTTATGGTCGGGCATAGCCACCACCCTTTGTGGGCGGAATACCTTGAGCCCCTTGTCTCTGAGTGTGTCAAATGCCTGCGGACTGGTTACCTCATGGGCATAGAGTCGGTCTATATAGAGTTGTGTGGGGCCGTCGGGCACGTTCTGCACCACATGTGCATCCCATATCTTGTCGAAGAGTGTATTCATACTTTGAATTTGTTTATACAGTCGATATATGCTTCCACAGAAGCGGTTACGATATCGGTATTGGCACCGAAGCCATAGTACACGTGGCCGTCATATTCCACCTGCATGTGTACCTTGCCCACATCATCGGAACCCTTGCTGATGGCCTGTATGGTGAATTCCTTCAGGGTCATCTCACGCTTGATGATGGTCTTGAGGGCCTTGATGGCAGCATCCACAGGACCATTGCCCGAAGCGGCACTTTCGAAGTGCTCGTTGGCGATGGTGAGACCTATGCTTGCCACGCTGCGCACACCCTTGCCTGTGGTCACCTGCAGATATTCAAGTTTGATGTTGTGGGTAGCCGTACGGTCTGTGCCTGCCAGCATGAGGATATCATCATCGGTCACCTCTTTCTTCTTGTCCGCCAGGTCGAGGAAGGCCTTGTATACCTGGTCGAGTCGGTCGCCGTCAAGTTCCACTCCGTTGACACTCAGCCTATGCTTCAGGGCAGCACGTCCCGAACGTGCAGTCAGCACGATGGCATTGTCATCGATACCTACATCCTTGGGATCCATAATCTCATAAGTGGAGGCATTTTTCAGAACTCCATCTTGATGGATGCCCGAACTGTGTGCAAAGGCGTTGCGGCCCACGATAGCCTTGTTGGGCTGCACAGGCATATTCATGAGACTGCTCACCATTCTGCTCGTGGAATAAATCTTTGTGGTATTGATGTTGGTCTCGATACCCAGGTCGGGGTGTGTCTTGAATATCATGGCCACCTCCTCAAGCGAGGTGTTTCCTGCTCGTTCTCCTATGCCATTGATGGTCACTTCCACCTGTCGCGCTCCGTTGAGCACACCTGCTACGGTGTTGGCTGTGGCCATGCCCAGATCATTGTGACAATGGGTGGACAGGATGGAACGGCCGGCTGCGAATGCATCTACATGCTCGTATAGGTATTTAATCTTCTCGCCATATTCATAAGGCGTACGGAATCCTGTGGTGTCGGGGATGTTACATACGGTGGCACCTGCCTTGGTGACTGCATCGATGACCCGAGCCAGATATTCGTTGTCGGTACGTCCTGCATCCTCGGCATAGAACTCCACGTCCTCCACATAGCGTTTGGCATATTTTACGGCCGCTACGGCACGCTCGATAATCTCCTCTCGGGTGGAGTTGAACTTGTATTTGATGTGGCTGTCGCTGGTGCCTATACCTGTATGTATGCGCTTGTGCTTGGCATATTTAAGCGCATCTGCAGCCACGTCGATGTCCTTCTGCACGGCACGTGTCAGGGCACAGATAATGGGCCATGTCACTGCCTTGCTGATTTCAATCACACTATTGAAATCACCGGGACTGCTTATGGGGAATCCTGCTTCGATAACGTCCACACCTAATGCTTCCAGTTGTCGTGCCACCTGAATCTTTTCCACGGTGTTCAACTGGCATCCTGGTACCTGTTCGCCATCTCGGAGTGTGGTGTCGAAGATAAACAATCTGTCACTCATATTGCTCTGTTTGTTTTAAATCCTATTGTAAATTGGTCTGCAAAGTTACATAATATTACTTGTAGTGACAAGTATCTGCATATCTGTTCTTTCTTTTTTTATGCCTTTTATGGCATACTTTGGACCGTTATTCTGTGATTGGAGGGCCGTCACATCCTGAATCTGCAGGCCGATGTTTCACTCAGCAGGGGGACAGGGGAGAGGAGAGCGGTGTGGTGAATGAAGATTCCTTTTTGGTGCCTGAGCAGGGAGGAGGAGAGAGATTTTTTTTGTAAATTTGCATCAGTAGAGTACCGTGGGCACTTAAGCAAGTATGCTTATGCTCCTCATGTCCTTATCACTTAGAATCGCTTTTGCTATGTGCAGAAAACCTTCCTGTTCCCAGTCTCGGGCCAAGACTTATCTTCACATGAGTCTGTGGGTATGGCCGTGTGCGGCATTGATTATGTGGATTTATGTGTGCGGAGAACTCCGTGCCGGGGTGCGCAAATCCCCCAGTCGCCTTACCACAGACATGCTGGAGAGCATACCCGCTCCTCACTATGGGCAGGCAGGATACGTTTGCTCCAGTAGGCCTGCCCTGGGATGGGAATTGCCAAAGGGTACCATGCAGATGGCCTATCGCATACTGGTGGCCACCTCGATGAACCGATTGCGGGAAGGGCGTGCCGATGTGTGGGACAGTGGTCGGAGGATGTCGGATCAGTCTGTGGGAGTCCTCTATGGAGGTCCTTCGCTGAAGGCAGGACATCGGTACTGGTGGACCGTGAAGGTGTGGTACGGGAAAGGGAAAGATGACAGCAAGGAGCGTGCCAGCAGGTATGCTCAGCCCCGAGAGATAGTGACGGCCACCACACAGGACTCCTGTTTCAGTCATTATCCCCTAATGAAGACCAGGCAAAGCCCCGTGTCGGTACTCCGCAGGCAGGCACAGTCCGACTTGTATGACTTCGGAACGGATGCTTTTGCCCAACTCCTCTTGAGGGTGCAGACACATAATCCTGCCGATACTCTGCGCATTCATATCGGTGAAGCGGTACGTGAAGGACATGTGGACCATAGGCCACAAGGGACCGTGCGTCATGCCACCTATGACATTCCCTTGCAGGTGGGAATCCACGACTATCCCGTAAACCTGCGACCCGATGGAAGAAATACGGCTCTGGGAGCCAATGAGAGTGGAGTGGACCCCATACTCATGCCTGTAAGTATAGGAGAGGTGACACCATTCAGATATGTGGAGGTGGAGCATGGGGCACGGGTGAAAGCTGTGTGGAGGGATGCCGTGCACGAACCTTTTGATGATGCAGAATCACATTTTGAATGTTCCGATACGGTACTGAATCAGGTGTGGAACCTATGCAAGTATTCCATCAAGGCCACTTCCTTTGCGGGTATCTATGTGGACGGAGACCGCGAGCGTATTCCTTACGAGGCTGATGCCCTGGTCAACCAACTCTCGCATTATGTGACAGACAGGGAATATACTATGGCCAGACGAAGCATAGCTCATCTCATCATGCATCCCACCTGGCCCACAGAATGGATACTGCTTACTCCACGCATGGCATGGCTCGACTATCTGTATACGGGAGACCGAAGGATGCTGGAGCATTATTATCAGGACCTGGTGGCTAAGACCTTTCATGCCCTCAGGGACGAAAGGGGACTCATAAGCACACGCACAGGACTGCTCACTCGGGAAGTATGCGCCTCAGTACACTTCAGGGGACGTGGCTTGCGCGATATCGTCGACTGGCCCCAGGGAGGTGCTGCCGGTATAGAGAAGGAATCAGAGGGGGAAGCCGACGGACACGAGATGCGTGATGTCAATACGGTGGTCAATGCCTATCATTATGATGCCTTGCGCATGATGAGCAAAATAGCCGGAGCATTGGGTAATGAGGAGGACAGCCTGCGTTTCTGTCAGATGGCAGAACGTACGGCACAGAGTATCAACAGTCTGCTTTGGGACCAGAAGCGAGGAGCCTATGTGGACGGTGAGGGCTCCAGCCATTGCTCGCAGCACAGCAGTATGTTCCCCCTGGCATTCGGACTGGTGCCTCAGGACAGGATACAGCGGACAGCCGAGTATGTGCAGAGCAGAGGGATGGCCTGCAGTGTGTATGGGGCGCAGTTTCTGCTGGATGCCCTCTATGAGGCCCAGCAGGACGAAGCTGCCCTCCAGTTGATGGCTGGCACAGGATTGCGCAGTTGGTATAATATGATATCTATGGGTTCCACCATTACCACCGAGGCATGGGATAAAGTCTTCAAGCCCAACCTCGACTGGAATCATGCCTGGGGTGCAGCGGCAGCCAACCTGATAGGGCGAAGGCTGATGGGCATCACACCGCTGAAGCCTGGATTTGAGGAGATAGACATCCAGCCCCAGCCAGGAGGATTGGAATATGCTTATATCAAGCATCCTTCTCCGCGTGGAAGCATTCATCTGAAGATGAAGAGACAGCCCGACGGGCGGTATCATCTGGACTTATACATACCTGCCAACAGCAGGGCCCGTCTGACCTTGCCCACCACCAAGCAAACTCTCACGCTGCTTCCTGGCAGGCATCACGTGAGGGAATGATGATGATACCTCCGTAAGTGCGTTCTCAAGGGGAATCTGTTTCCATCCTGTAGGATAAGGAATGTGAAATTTCGCCAATCTGACTTGTGTCCTAAATACGCAGAGATATTATATTTTTGTGTCCTTATATGTGCAAGTTCGTTTTAAAATTATAACTTTGTATGTCAAACAAAACAAATCTTTTGATAACAAATATATGAGAACTAACACAAAAGAGACAACCAATGCATGCTTCTTGGCAGTGGATTTGGGAGCTACCAGTGGCCGTACCATCCTGGGAAGTGTGGAGAACGGGCAGCTGATTCAGAGAGAGTTGACTCGTTTCCCTAACCGCATCACCCAGTTGGGTGGACATTTCTATTGGGATATCTATGCATTGTATGCAGAGATTATTCGCGCATTGCGTCAGGTGGCAGAACAAGGTATAGAGATACAGAGCATCGGCATCGATACTTGGGGCGTGGACTTTGTGTGCGTAGGCAAGGATGGAAACATACTTCGCAATCCTTATTCTTACCGTGATCCACACACCGAGGGAATCATGGAAGAGTTCTTCAAGGTGGTTCCCAAGGAGGAGGTCTACCACCGTACGGGCATTCAGTTTATGAACTTCAATACCCTGTTCCAACTGGCAGCCATGCGCAAGCATCAGGATTCTGCTCTGGAGGCAGCAGGGAAGATTCTTTTCATTCCCGATGCATTGGGCTATATGCTCACAGGCGAAGCTGTATGCGAATACACCATCCTGAGCACAAGTCAGATGCTCGACCCACGCACCAAGCGCATTGACCCTGTGCTGATGCAGGCTGTGGGGCTCACCGAAGATCAGTTTGGACGTTATGTGAATCCCAGTGACCAGATAGGTACCCTGTCGCCCGAAGTGCAGAAGATGACCGGACTGGGTCCTGTGCCCGTAGTGGCTGTGGCAGGTCATGATACAGGTGCCGCCGTGGCTGCTGTTCCTGCTCAGGACGAGAGATACGCTTATCTGAGTTGTGGCACATGGAGCCTGCTGGGTATCGAGACCAAGGATGCGATCATCAATAAGGAGAGTTACGACTATAACTTCACCAATGAGGGAGGTATAGAGGGTACCACACGTTTCCTGAAGAATATCTGTGGCATGTGGCTTCTGGAGCGCTGCCGTCAGGAATGGACCGATGCACCCGCTGATGTGAACGAAATCAACAGTCAGGCCATGGAGGCCACTCCGTTCCGCTCACTCATCAACCCCGATGATCCTCGATTTGCCAACCCAGAGAGCATGGTGGATGCCATTCAGGATTTCTGTAGGGAGACCAATCAACCCGTGCCTGAAGACTATAGGCAGATAGCAAGATGCATCTTTGAGAGCCTGGCTCTGCGCTATCGTCAGGTACTGGATTATCTGAAGCAGTTGGCTCCCTTCTCCATCGAGAAGCTCCACGTAATAGGAGGAGGAACATATAATTCCTATCTCATGCAGATGACTGCCGACAGCATAGATATGCCCGTGATAACAGGACCCGTGGAGGGAACGGCCATCGGCAATATCATGTTGCAGGCCAAGGCTGCTGGAGTGGTGGGGGATATGTTTGACATGCGCCGCATCATTGCCAACAGCATAGAGACCAGAACCTATAAACCTGTTCATACCGAAGAGTGGGATCAGGCCTACGAGACATTCTTGAGCATACAAAAATAACTTAATAAACACATACACATTACTTTTATGAAAGAAGAATTAGTAAGAAAAGCCTATGAGATAGCCAAGGAACGCTATGCGGAGATAGGTGTCGACACAGAGTCTGTTCTGAAACAGTTGCAGGATTTCCACCTCTCACTCCATTGCTGGCAGGCCGACGATGTGACAGGCTTTGAAGTTCAGGCAGGAGCCTTGAGCGGTGGCATACAGAGTACAGGTAACTATCCCGGCAAGGCCACAAACATTGACGAACTGCGTTCTGATATCCTGGAGGCCAAGAGTCTGATACCTGGTAACCATCGTCTGAACCTGCATGAGATATATGGTGATTTCAAGGGTAAGGTGGTGGACCGCGATGAGGTGACCGTGGAATACTTCCAGTCATGGATTGATTGGGCTAAGGAGAACGATACCAAACTGGATTTCAACTCCAGCAGCTTTTCTCATCCCAAGAGCGGTTCTCTCTCTCTCTCAAACCCCGATGAGGGTATCCGTTCCTTCTGGGTAGAGCATACCAAGCGCTGCCGTGAGATAGCCAATGCCATGGGTGAGGCACAGGGCGATCCCTGTATCATGAACCTGTGGGTGCATGATGGTTGCAAGGACGTGAGCGTGAATCATATGCTTTATCGTAGTCTGCTGAAGAAGTCTCTCGACGAGATCTTTGCCAAGGAGCAGCCCATGATGAAGGACTGTATCGAGGGTAAGGTGTTCGGTATCGGTCTGGAGAGCTTTACCGTTGGCTCACATGATTTCTATACTGCCTATGCTGCACAGAACCACAAGATACTGACCATCGATACCGGTCACTATCATCCCACAGAGGTTCCTGCTGATAAGGTAAGTGCTGTTCTGCAGTTCGTGCCCGAGCTGATGTTGCACGTGAGCCGTCCTATTCGTTGGGACAGCGACCATGTGACCATCATGGACGACACCACTCAGGAACTCTTCTCCGAAATCGTACGCGCAGGTGCTCTTGACCGTGTTCATTATGGTCTGGACTTCTTCGATGGAAGCATCAACCGCATAGGTGCTTACGTGATAGGTTCACGCTCTGCTCAGAAGTGCATGTTGCGTGCCCTGCTGGAGCCCAAGGCCACCATTAGCGAGGCTGAGCTCAAGGGTGAGGGCTATCGTGTACTTGGTCTCATCGAGGAACAGAAGGCCATGCCCTGGCAGGCTGTATATGATGAGTTCTGTGTTCGCAACAACGTGCCCGTGGGTCAGGATTTCATGAAGGAAATAGACTCTTATGAGGCTAACGTAACCAGCAAACGTGGCTAATAAGATCTGTAAGCTATGAATATTCTCATCGGACTGTTGATAATAGCAGCTGGCGCATTCTGCCAGTCAAGCAGCTATGTGCCCATCAACAAGATTAAGCAATGGAGTTGGGAGAGTTATTGGATTGTGCAGGGCGCCTTTGCCTGGTTGATCCTGCCTTTGCTGGGCGCACTCCTGGCTGTTCCTGAGGGACATTGCCTCTGTGAACTTGTCTCTTCGGAGAACTCTTTCAATATCGGCATGACCATCCTCTTTGGTGTTCTGTGGGGTGTGGGCGGTCTCACCTTTGGCCTCTCCATGCGTTACCTGGGCGTGGCCTTGGGACAGAGTATTGCCTTGGGAACATGTGCCGGACTGGGTACGGTGATGGGTCCCATCCTGCTCAATATCTTCTTCCCTGAGCAGGGAGCCTTGGCCAGTCTGACCACTTCGGTACTGTTGGGCGTGGCTGTCACCCTGCTGGGTATTGCCATCATAGGCATTGCTGGTTCCATGAAGGCATCCACATTGTCCGAGGAGGAGAAGAAGGCTGCGGTGAAGGACTTCAACTTTCCACGAGGCATAGTGATAGCCCTCCTGGCTGGTTTCATGAGCGGGTGCTTCAATGTAGGTCTGGCCTTTGGTGAGGGAATCAATTTCGGTGAACTTACCCCAGATATGTTCAAGACTCTGCCTGCCACCTTCCTGGTGACCCTCGGAGGATTTGCCACGAATGCCATCTACTGCTTCTATCAGAATCATAAGAACGGCACTTGGTCAGATTACTGTAAGGGGAATGTGTGGATCAACAACCTCTTCTTCTGCATGTTGGCTGGTGCTTTGTGGTACAGCCAGTTCTTCGGTCTTTCGCTGGCCAAAGGATTCCTCATCGATTCAGACACGCTGATGACACTCTCGTTCTGCATACTGATGGCGTTGAATGTGACGTTCAGCAACGTGTGGGGTATCATCCTCAAGGAGTGGAAGGGATGTTCGTCCTTGACCATCGCGGTCCTGATTCTGGGTCTGGTAGTACTGATTGCCAGCAGTTTCCTGCCGCAGCTTATCTGATGGACTAATCCGTAGTCATAAGACCAACAGACAAAATCAAGAGAAAAACCTCTCTCGCTCCTCAGAAGAAGCGGGAGAGGTCTTATATAATAAATAATGTATATATATAATATGAAGAGTATATTGGACGGCCGTCCAGGGTTGGCGGCTGTAGTGGAACAGATTGCCGAGGTGGCAGGTTACTTGTGGGAGAAAGGATGGGCAGAGAGAAACGGAGGTAATATTACCGTCAACGTGACAGAGTTTGTTGATGAAGAGATCCGCTCCATGCCTGCCATTGCTCCTGCCAAGCAGATAGGCAAGATTCTGCCAAATCTGAAGGGAAAATACTTCTATGCCAAGGGAACGGGAAAGCGTATGCGTGACCTTGCTCGGCGTCCGATGGAGAATGGTTCCATCATCCGCATTTGTGAGGACTGTGCTTCTTATGAGATAATTGCCGACAATGCCGTGATGCCCACCAGCGAACTTCCCTCACATCTCTCTCTGCAGGATTATCTGATAGGGACAGGCAGCATCTATAAGGCCACACTTCATACACATCCCATCGAACTGGTGGCCATGTCGCACATCCAGCGTTTCCTGCGCTCCGATGAAATGACACGAGTACTCTGGTCTATGATTCCCGAGACCTTGGCTTTTGCTCCTCTGGGAATAGGCGTGGTACCTTATGCCATGCCAGGCTCCATAGAACTGGCAGATGCCACACTGGAGCAGATCAAGACACATGATGTGGTACTGTGGGAGAAACATGGTACGGTATCTGTGGGTGTAGACATCATGGATGCCTTCGACCAGACTGACGTTCTCTGCAAGGCTGCCAATATCTATATGTGTGCCCGTAATATGGGTTCTGAGCCAGACGGAATGACTGAGGAAGCCATGAAGGCTGTGCAGGACGTGTTCCACCTGCCCAAGTCTCGTCCCTGCTAAGTTGCCCTCCCCGGCTGGAAGATACGTGCACAGAGAACACGGAATACCCATAGCGCAAGGGACAAATCAGGGAGGATAATGCTTCCCGATGAGAGATTTTTTTCGGATTTGTTGCTGTGAGTATGAAAAAGTTAGTACCTTTGCACCGCATTTGCGAGGCTGTTCCGATGAGTGGTGCAGCACGTCAAACAAGTTTCACTAAACAGACAGTAAAGTCATGTATTTGGATTCAACCAAGAAGGTAGAGATTTTCACCCAGTATGGTCAGGGCAGTAAGGACACAGGAAGCGCAGAGAGCCAGATAGCTCTCTTCACCTACCGTATTGCTCATCTGACAGAGCACATGAAGCAGAACCGTAAGGACCACAGCACAGAGCGTGCTTTGACTGGTCTCGTAGGTAAGCGTCGCAGTCTCCTCAACTATCTGAAGAGCCGCGATATCAATCGCTATCGTGCTATCGTCAAGGCACTGGGTCTGCGTAAGTAATCGCGCAGCTCTGCTTACCAAAGATGAAACTCTAAAGCTGCATTCCTCCACCCGAGGTTGCAGCTTTTTTCAGTTTGAAAGGCTTCCCCCGACAGTTTTTCTGAAAAGAACGCGGGAAGAGAGAACAAAAAAACGAAAACAGACAGATTGGATATGATTAAGATTAGAAGAGTTCTGCCCGACGTGTTGGCCATCATCCTCTTTGTGGCCATCAGCGTGTCTTATTTCTTCACGCCCATCAGGGATGGTCTGGTACTGTCGGGACATGACCATAGTGCTCCTGCAGGAAGTAGTGTGGAGATGAATCATTATCGTGAGACGCATCATGGTGAGCGCACACGCTGGACCAACAGCCTCTTTGGTGGTATGCCTACCTATCAGATGAGTCCCAGCTATGACAGCACCGATGTGCTTTCTGTGTTTGAGAAGGTGTATCAGTTGGGCCTTCCAGCCGTGGCTGCCTATGTGTTCATGATGTTGCTGGGTTTCTATATCCTGTTGCGTGCATTTGATTTCCGTGTGTGGATGGCTGCCTTGGGCGCTGTGTTGTGGGCCTTCAGCAGCTATTATTTCATCATTATCGCTGCGGGTCATATATGGAAACTGCTTACGCTGAGCTTTATACCGCCCACCATAGCCGGTATGGTATTGTGCTATAAAGGGCGTTATCTGCCTGGCATCATCGTCACAGCCTTGTTCACAGCCTTGCAGATACTGAGCAATCATGTGCAGATGACCTATTACTTCCTCTTTGTCATGGGATTCATGTTGCTGGCTTATCTGGCCGATGCCATCAAGAAGCATACATTGGGCAGGTGGACAAAGGCTACAGCATGCTTTGCTGTGGGCGGTCTGCTGGGCATTGCCATCAACATGAGCAATCTCTACCATACGTGGGAGTATAGTAAAGAGAGCATGCGAGGCAAGAGCGAGCTGACACAGAAAACCAAGAATCCTGCCGACCAGACCAGCAGCGGATTGGAGCGCAGTTATATCACCATGTGGAGTTATGGCCTGGGTGAGACTTGGACCTTGCTCGTGCCCAACACCAAGGGAGGAGCCAGTATGCCGCTTGCAGCCAGCAAAACGGCCATGGAGCATGCCAATGCCAACTACTCACCCATCTATCAGGCATTCACTCAGTATTGGGGAGAACAGCCTGGCACGAGCGGACCCGTCTATGTGGGTGCTTTCGTGCTGATGCTTTTCATCCTGGGCCTCTTCATAGTACGTGGCCCCATGAAGTGGTGCTTGCTGGCAGCCACCATCCTGAGTATCCTCTTGTCGTGGGGAAAGAATTTCATGGGATTCACAGACTTCTTCCTGGATTATGTCCCCATGTATGATAAGTTCCGCACCGTGGCCAGTATACTTGTCATTGCCGAGTTCACCATCCCCTTGCTGGCTATGCTTGCTCTGAAGAAACTTGTGGAAGACCCTGCCTGTCTGGAGGGAAAGAGTGAGAGGTGGCATTTCCCCCGCAAGCATTATCTTACCCTCAGCTTTGCTCTCACGGGAGGTGTGGCCTTGCTCTTCTGGCTGATGCCTGATCTGTTCTTTGGAGATTATCTTTCCAGTGCCGACCAGAGCTATATGCGCCAGTATGTGGAGGCGGGATATATACCTCAGCAACTCTCTGCCGATATACTTCGCAATATGTCGGACATGCGCAGAGCCATGTTCACGGCCGATGCCATGAGAAGTTTCATTGTGGTGGGCGTGGGCGCTCTGGTGCTGTTGGCGTATCGGTGGAAACGTATCAAGGAGGTGCCCATGGTCATCTGTCTCATCATCTTGTGTCTGGCAGATATGTGGGGAGTGAATAAGCGTTATCTCAATGATGGCATGTTCTCTGCTCCCTCGGCACGCATGCAGGAGCTTCAGCAGACAGAGGCCGACGAGATGATACTGGCTGCCAACCAGGGTGCATACAACCGTGTGCTCAATCTCACGGTGAGCACCTTCAATGACAATACCACTTCCTATTACCACAAGAGTATCGGCGGATATCATCCTGCCAAGCTCCGTCGCTATCAGGAACTCATAGAGGAACATATACATCAGGAGATGGGGCGCATCAACAGAGCTATTGTTGACACTCGTGGTGAACTCCAAGAGTGCAATGGGGACAGCCTGTTCCCCGTGCTGAATATGCTCAATACCGCGTGGGTTATCCTGGGAACCAAGGATGGCCATAAGATGGCTGTACCTAATCCCTGGGCTGCAGGAAATGCGTGGTACGTGCCCGAGGTGCGTTATGTCGGGGATGCTGATGCAGAGATTGCCAGTTTGAGAGAGATTAATCCCAAGCATACGGCAGTTGCCGACGAATGCTTCCAGGACATCCTGGGCTCTTCTTCCGAGCAGGATAGCACGTCATTCGTTGTACTTAAGGAATACGAAGCAAATCGGTTGGCTTATGAGGCCACCTCAACCAAGGGCGGTGTGGTAGTCTTTAGTGATATCTATTATCCTGGATGGTCATGCACTATTGACGGCAAGGAGACACCTATAGCTCGTGTCAATTATGTCCTGCGTGCTATTCAAGTGCCAGCCGGCAAACACTCTATCGTGATGAGTTTCTATCCCAAGAGTGTGCAAGTGACAGAGACCATTGCTTATATAGCTTTGGCTTTGCTTGTTGTCCTCACGCTCATTTATGGTCTTGTAAGCCTTCGTAGGTCGCGCCGTGGACAATCTGCATGAGGTAAATGTCAAAAGAGGAAAGAAAGTGTTCTGTGATAAACCTCTTGCATGGGTATTGAATGCCTCTTGATTGGATAGCCAATGCGTGGAAGTGCATGCAAAGGTAAAAATCAAGAGATAGAGGAGAAGAATGTGCAATTTTTTTTGTAAGTTTGCGGTTCAGTTTAACGGAATCCGGATTATAGAGTATATTTTATGAAAAGACTTCTTTTTCTGCTACTCACGTTAGTGGGTCTTGTGGTGCCGTGCCTGGCACAGTTTAAGAGCCCAGTCACATTTCGCGTGGTAGACGAGAAGACACCTGATGGAAAGTTGCTGGTACGCTTTGTTGGCCAGGTGGATGCAGGCTGGCATGTGTATAGTACTGATATCCCAGAGGGAGGCCCCACAGCTGCCTCCATTACCATAGAGAAGATGCAGGGCCTGCAGAGTGAAGGAAAACTGCGTGCCATAGGTAAGATTCATCGTGCCCAGGATCCTATGTTCGGCATGGAGGTATCGTATATGGAGGGCGTGGCCACCTTTGAGCAGACCTTCACTATTACTGCCGAGGAATATTCTGTGGAGGGTTATATGACCTTTGGTGCATGTAATGACGAGAACTGTCTTCCTCCCACAGCCGTGGAGTTTTCCTTCAGAGGGAAGGCTGATGTGACCTCAGAGCCTCAGGCCGTTCCTTCTCCCCAGGAGATGGCTGATACGGTGGCTCAGGATACGCTCCCCCAGAGTGAGCCAACTGCATTTCAGGCAGATGCCGACCTGTGGGCTCCTGTCATAGAGGAACTCCATCAGACCGATTCTGCAGGACCTCTTGGGGATAAGAGTCTGATCACTATCTTCCTGCTCGGCCTGCTTGGAGGACTGGTGGCTCTGTTCACACCTTGTGTGTGGCCCATCATCCCCATGACGGTGAGCTTCTTCCTCAAGCGCAGTAAGGACAATCGCCGGCAGGGCATACGTGATGCCATGACCTATGGAGTAAGCATAGTGGTGATATATGTGCTGCTTGGACTCCTGGTTACCGCATTCTTTGGCGCGAGCAAGCTCAACGAATTGAGCACAAATGCCGTGTTCAACATTTTCTTCTTCCTGCTGCTTCTCCTCTTTGGAATAAGTTTCCTGGGTGGATTTGAATTGTCCTTGCCAAGCCGATGGACCAATGCTGTGGACAAGAAATCAGAATCCACACATGGCTTGCTGAGCATTTTCCTTATGGCCTTTACGCTCAGCCTGGTTAGTTTCTCCTGTACAGGTCCCATCATAGGATTCCTCCTGGTGGAAGTGGGCACGAGTGGAGCACTCCTGGGTCCCACTGTGGGAATGTTTGGCTTTGCCCTTGCCCTGGCTCTTCCCTTCACGCTCTTTGCTCTTTTCCCCGCTTGGCTGAAGAGTGTTCCCAAGAGCGGGAACTGGATGAATTGCATCAAGGTGTGCCTGGGATTCGTGGAACTGGCCTTCTCTCTGAAGTTCCTCTCTGTGGCCGACTTGGCCTACGGATGGCATATTCTGGACCGTGAGGTGTTCCTGAGCCTTTGGATAGTCCTCTTTGCACTTTTGGGCGCATATCTTATCGGCTGGATTCGCTTTCCTCATGATGAGGACGAGTACGATGAGATGGGAGAAGTGGTGGTCAATGTCCGTACAGGCGTGACCCGTTTCCTGCTCGCCCTGGTAAGTTTTGCCTTTGCCCTATATATGATACCAGGTCTGTGGGGAGCACCTTGCAAGGCTGTCAGCGCCTTTGCACCCCCTATGTCCACCCAGGATTTCCGTTTGGGAGATGCAGGAAGCGTTCATGCGCAGTTCACCGATTACGAGGAGGGAATGGCCTATGCACGCGAGCATCACAAACCCGTGTTGGTGGACTTTACCGGTTATGGCTGTGTCAACTGCCGCAAGATGGAGGCCGCTGTGTGGACAGACCCTCAGGTGGCAGCCACCATCAAGGATAATTATGTGCTCATCTCACTCTATGTGGATGAGAAGACCGCACTCGACAGTACCTTTACGGTGACAGAGAACGGTTCTGCCACACGCCTGCGTACAGTGGGGGACAAGTGGAGCTATCTGCAGAGGGTGAAGTTTGGTGCCAATGCACAGCCCTTCTACGTCTTGCTCGACAACGAGGGGAAACCGCTGGCACCCTCATATGCTTTCGATGAGAGTGTCGCTGCCTATCTGGAATTCCTCAATCAGGGCCTACGGGCATATTCAGCCCGCAGTTCCCAGTTGAAGTAATTTCCCTGGTGGTGGGGGCGAAGCCATTGGCAGATATGGCTTCAAGTTTGGCCGTTATGTCTTCTCTTGACTTTTTTTAAGTTAATGAAGCAGAGGCCTTGTGAAGCCAAACAGATAAATTTGTATGGTCATACAGAGCGTGATAAGGACGAAAACAACAAAAAGAATAATATAGAATGGAGAAGATTCAAGAACTGACAGAGAAACTCTATCGCGAAGGCGTAGAGAAAGGCCAGGCCGAGGCAGAGCGCATCAAGCTCGAAGCACAGGCAGAGGCACAGAAAATCCTGGATAATGCTCGCCAGCAAGCTCAGGCGATAGAAGCACAAGCCAAGAAGAAGGCTGCAGAGTTGGATACAAATACCAAGAGTGAGCTGAAGCTCTACACCAGTCAAGCACTCAATGCACTCAGAAGTGAGATAGCCAATGTGCTGACAAATAGTGCTGTGGACGAGGCTGTAAAGGGACTCGTGGCTGATCCTGAGTTCTTGCCGAAGTTCGCTGTTGAGCTAGCCAAGAAGTGGGCTTCTGATGAGCCCGTGGTGCTGAGCACGCCCGAGGCAGAGAGTCTCAAGAAGTATTTCGTGGCCAAGGCAAAGGAACTCCTCGACAAGGGCGTTACCATCCGCCAAGTGAGCGGAAAGGATACCTTGCTCACCATAGCTCCTGCCGATGGCAGTTATAAGGTGGACTTCGGAAGAGAGGAATTTGAGACGTATTTCAAGGGATTCCTGCGTCCACAGTTGGTGGAGATGCTTTTCTGATGGCTATGTGATGCTCCCCAGTACACCGTATGTGCATGGCTTTCATAGTTCATACGGAGGGGGCTTTATTACTTAGATAACGTAACACGCAGATACATGGGAAACTATTATTGTCTGGTGGCAGGTCTGCCCGACATTGAACTGGCTGATACTCAACCTGGATTCTCATTCCCGGAACTCAGAGAGTGGTGTGACTCTGAACTCTCAGAGGCAGACCGCAAGATCATATCATATTTCCATCTGAGGCAGGACTGCAGAAACCTTGTAAAGTTGCTCAAGGATCCCCATGCCCATGTGGATCTGTATGGCAATTATACCATGGAGCAGTATGAGGACCTGATAACAAGCGCAAGAGAGATGAACTTCAATGTGCATCGCTTCCCATCCTTCATGAGCATATTTGCCCGTGAGTATAATTATAATAAGGATAAGAAGGGCTATTTCCCAGAGGATGAACTGGAGTACCAGTTCCTCAACTATGCCATTACCACCTGCCCAAACCGCATGGTACGCGAATGGTATCAGCTCAATCTGGATGTGACCAACATCCTTACGGCCATGATTGCACGTAAGAACGGATGGAATGTGGCCGACTACATCCAGGGCGAAGGTGAGGTGCAGGAGATGATCAGGGAAAACAAGACGCGCGACTTTGACCTCACACATGAGTATGACTATGTGAAGGAACTTATGAAGATAGTGGACGAGGAAGACCCTGTCAGGAAGGAGAAGATGATAGATGCATTCAAGTGGATATGGCTGGAGGAGCGGACGTTCTTCAATCCCTTTGCCATAGAAGCCATCTTTGCCTATCATTGCAAGCTGGAGATGCAGTACAGGTGGGCCAAGCTTGACGTACAGACAGGCAAGGAGACTTTCCGCCAGATTATCGACAACCTGCGTTCGGAGGCTCGAGTGCCCGATGAATTCATTCAGAAATAAATAATAAAAAGCATATAACATGACAAAAGGAACTGTAAGTGGCATAGTTTCCAATATGGTCACCATCCGTGTGGACGGACCCGTGATGCAAGGAGAAATATGCTACATAGAGACGGGAGGAGACCGCTTGATGGCCGAGGTAATCAAGGTCACAGGCCAGGATGCCTATGTTCAGGTGTTCGAGAGTACCCGAGGACTGAAGGTAGGCTCTGTGGCTGAGTTTACAGACCACATGCTTGAAATCCAGATGGGTCCTGGAATGCTGAGCAAGAACTATGACGGTCTGCAGAATGACCTGGACAAGATGGAAGGCGTCTTCCTCAAGAGAGGTCAGTATACAGAACCGCTGGACGCAGATCGTGAGTGGGACTTCGTACCCATCGTGCAGGTGGGCGACCGTGTGCAGGAAAGTGACTGGCTGGGAGAAGTGGAGGAAAACCACCAGCCTCTCAAGATTATGGTTCCCTTCCAGATGAAGGGATTTGCCACGGTGAAGAGCATCGTCCCTGCTGGCAAGTACAGAATACATGATGTGGTGGCTGTGCTTGAGGACGAGAAGGGCGAAGAGATAAAAGTGGACATGGTGCAGCATTGGCCTGTGAAGTTTGCCCTGACAAACTATGCAGAGAAGCCTCGCCCATTCAAACTTCTGGAGACTGGTGTTCGTACTATAGATACCTTCAATCCCATCGTGGAGGGAGGCACGGGCTTCATTCCTGGTCCCTTTGGTACAGGAAAGACCGTTCTCCAGCATGCTATCTCCAAGCAGGCAGAGGCCGACATCGTGATTATCGCAGCCTGCGGAGAGCGAGCCAATGAGGTGGTGGAGATTTTCTCTGAGTTCCCCGAGCTGGTAGACCCTCATACGGGACGCAAGCTGATGGAGCGTACCATCATCATAGCCAATACCAGCAACATGCCTGTGGCAGCACGTGAGGCATCAGTCTATACTGCCATGACCATGGCCGAGTTCTATCGTTCCATGGGATTGCGCGTACTCTTGATGGCCGACTCCACTTCCCGTTGGGCACAGGCTTTGCGTGAGATGAGTAACCGTATGGAGGAGCTGCCTGGTCCCGATGCCTTCCCTATGGACCTGGGAGCTTTGATTTCCAACTTCTATGGCCGTGCAGGCTATGTGCGTCTGCGTAACGGACAGGTGGGTTCTGTCACCTTCCTCGGCACAGTATCACCCGCAGGTGGTAACCTGAAGGAGCCCGTCACCGAGAATACCAAGAAGGTGGCACGCTGCTTCTATGGATTGGAGCAGGACCGTGCGGACAAGAAACGTTATCCTGCTGTCAACCCCATTGATTCCTATTCCAAGTACCTGGAATATCCTGAGTTCTCAGAATACATCACCAATCACATCAATGGCGATTGGATTCCCAAGGTGTTGAAGCTGAAGACACGTATGCAGAGAGGTAAGGAGATAGCCGAGCAAATCAACATCCTGGGAGACGACGGCGTACCCGTGGAGTATCATGTGACTTTCTGGAAGAGTGAGGTTATCGACTTCGTGATTCTGCAGCAGGATGCCTTTGATGAGGTGGATGCTATGACGCCTCTGGCCCGTCAGGAGGAGCTGCTCAATCTGGTAACGGAAATCTGCGATAAGGAAGATTATCAGTTTGAGACCTTCCTGGAGGTGACCGACTACTTCAAGAAGATGATCAACCTATGCAAGCAGATGAACTACTCGGTGTACCAAAGCGAGCAGTATGCTGACTATAAGAAACAGGTGCAGGCAATGTTATAAAGATATATGTAAGTATGGCAACAGCATTTCAAAAAATATATACGCAGATAAGCCAGATAACCAAGGCTACCTGTATGCTCAAGGCCAAGGGCGTGGGTTACGACGAATTGGCACGCATCAATGGCAAGTTGGCCCAGGTGGTGAGAATCTCTGGAGACGATGTCACTCTCCAGGTCTTTGAGGGCACAGGAGGCATTCCCACCAATGCCGAAGTCACTTTCCTGGGCAAGGCGCCCACTCTGAAGGTAAGCGAACAGCTGGCAGGCCGCTTCTTCAATGCCTATGGCGACCCCATCGATGGAGGACCTGCTATAGAAGGACGCGAGGTGGAGATAGGCGGACCCAGTGTGAATCCCGTCAGGCGTAAGCAACCCAGTGAGCTCATTGCCACGGGTATTGCCGGCATTGACTTGAACAATACCCTGGTGTCTGGTCAGAAGATCCCCTTCTTTGCCGACCCCGACCAGCCCTTCAATGAGGTGATGGCCATGGTGGCCATGCGTGCCAAGGCCGACAAGATTATCCTGGGTGGTATGGGTATGACCAACGATGACTACTATTTCTTCCGCAATACCTTCTCCAATGCAGGAGCACTTGACCGTATCATCTCCTTCATCAATACCACCGAGGATCCCGCTGTGGAGCGATTGCTCGTGCCTGATATGGCTCTTGCGGCAGCAGAGTATTTTGCTGTGGAAAAGCATGAGACAGTACTGGTTCTGCTCACGGATATGACATCGTATGCCGATTCCTTGTCCATCGTGAGCAACCGTATGGACCAGATTCCTTCCAAGGATTCCATGCCTGGCTCATTGTATTCCGACCTGGCAAAGATCTATGAGAAGGCAGTTCAGTTCCCCGAGAGCGTGGGTGGAGGCTCCATCACCATCATTGCTGTGACCACCCTGAGCGGTGGCGACATTACGCATGCTGTACCCGACAATACAGGTTATATTACCGAGGGACAGCTTTATCTGCGCAGGGATAGCGATGTGGGTAAGGTCATCATCGACCCCTTCCGCTCACTTTCCCGCTTGAAGCAACTCGTGGCAGGCAAGAAGACACGTGTCGACCATTCTCAGGTGATGAATGCCGCCATACGTCTCTATGCCGATGCCGCCAATGCAAAGACCAAACTGGAGAATGGATTTGACCTGACAGACTATGACAATCGCTGTCTAGACTTTGCCAAGGACTATGCCACACGCCTCCTGGCCATCGATGTGAACCTCAATACCGAAGAGATGCTCGACGTGACGTGGGAACTCTTCCGCAAGTATTTCAAACTGGAAGAGGTCAACATCAAGAGGGAGTTTACCGACATCTACTGGAAGTAAGGAGCAGGCCATCTCTCCCCATCATCTCACCATGAGCCATCTCGCATGTACCAGGTGGAAGTGGGGAAGGGAGAGAGACAGGCGGCATCAGTTCTGAAATGCAATAGCAAGAATATAGTGTAGAACATAAAAAATGTCTCCCGCATGGATTATCCTTTCCAATGCAGGAGAGGACCAGGGGGACTTCTATTATGGCAATAAAGTTTCAATATAACAAGACTTCGCTTCAGCAGCTGGAGAAGAATCTGAAGATGCGTCAGCGCACCCTGCCCATCATCAAGAGCAAGGAGACGGCATTGAGGCTCGAGGTGAAGAAATGCAAGGAAGAGGCTGTGCGTCTGGAACAGTTGCTTGAGAGCCAGATTGCCGGTTATGAGCGCATGTATGCTCTCTGGGGGGAGTTTGATACCTCCTTGGTGAGCCTGCGTGACGTGCAGTTGGGTGTAAAGAAGATAGCTGGCGTGAGGGTTCCTGTGCTTACCAACATAGAGTTGGAGGTACACCCCTTTGGCTTGTTTAGCGCCCCGAAATGGTATTTCGATGGCATCAAACTGCTTCAGGGACTGGCCAAGACTGCGGTGGAGCGTGAGTTCGTGGATGCTAAATTGCATCTCCTGGAGCATGCCCGCAAGAAGACCACTCAGAAGGTGAACCTCTTTGAGAAAGTTCAGATTCCAGGCTATCAGGAAGCTGTGCGCAAAATCAAGCGATTCATGGAGGATGAGGAGAACCTCTCCAAGTCTTCTCAGAAGATACTCAAAGCCTTGCAGGAGAAGAGAAAGGAGGCCACGGCATGATAGAGAAGATGAAAAAGTTCACCTTCCTGGTGACCGATAAGGAATACGAAGGATTTATCAGCTCCTTGCGTCAGCAGGGAGTGGTGCATGTACAGCAGCTTCAGCAGGGAGCCTCCAGCCAAGAGCTGCAGCAGGCTTTGGACTTGGAATCCCGTTATGTTGCAGCCCTTCGTGTGCTTGACTCTGCTGCCAAGACTTACCAGGTGGCACCTCATGCTCCAGCCTTAGGACAAGCTTCCGACAGCCTGGAGGTACTCACTCGCATAGAGAATATTCAGGCTGAGGAACAGACACTCATGCATGAGCGTGATGCGATAGAGAAGGACATCCGAGTGCTAGAGCCATGGGGAAACTTCGATATGAAGGCACTCCAGAGGCTTGCCCAAGCGTCAGGACTTACCGTCGGCTTCTTCCGCTGCAGTTCCAAGTTCTTCCGTCAGGAGTGGGCCGACCACTATTTCGCCATCCCTGTGAACGAGATGTCCAAGAGTACCTATTTCCTGACTTTCAGCGAGGAAAAGCCCGACATAGAGGCCGAGCAGATATTCCTGCCACAGGAATCCCTGCAGGAGAAGCGTGCCCAGCTGGACAGCGTGTTGCAGAAACTGGATCTCATTCATGGAGAATTGCTCTATATAGAGAAGCAGCTGCGTTCCGTCCTGCTTGACGGACAGAGCCAGACTCGGGACAGTATCCAGTTGGAGCGAGTACATCTGAGCGACGAGCGAGTGGCAGGAGATTCCCTTCGCCTGCTCGTGGGATGGGTTCGTGCCGACCGTACAGAGGAACTTACCACTGTGCTGGATGCCGATCATATCTTCTATGAGATGGAAGATCCAGCCTTTGAGGACGATGTGCCCGTACAGATTACCAACGGCAGGTTCACCTCCCTCTTCGAACCTATCCTGCGCATGTACTCCCTGCCCAATTATCATGATCTGGATCCCTCCTTCTACTTTGCACCATTCTTCATGCTCTTCTTCGGACTCTGTCTGGGCGACGGAGGTTATGGCCTGCTCGTACTCTTCGGAGGATTGGCAGTTGCAAAGTTCTGCAAGGGAGACGTCTGCAACTATGGCCGCCTCATGGCATGGCTGGGCATGATGACTGTCATCTGCGGTTTGCTCATGGGCACATTCTTCGGCATCGACCTCAGTCAGCAGGACTGGGCCTTCCTGGCTCCTGTGAAGCCCTATTTCCTCAATGATAATGGTGTGGGTCCCATCTTCGGCTATTCGCCCATGATGGTTCTCTCTGTCATCATCGGTCTCATACAGGTGCTGCTGGGCATGATACTCAAGGGCTGCAAGGCCGTCAAGAACTATGGCTTTGCTTATGGCATAGGAACCTTCTGTTGGGTGGCGGCCATCATCCTGGCGGTCATCCTCTATGGACTGCCAGCTTGTGGCGTGCAGCTGCCTCAGGTATTGCAGACCATTCTGATGGTGTTGATTGGCATATCGGCCCTGGGCATCTTCTTCTACAATTCTCCAGGCAGTTATCGCCGACCTTTGCTGGGCTTGCTTGGCAATATCGGCGGGGGCGTATGGGCCACCTATGGTATGGCTACAGGCCTGCTGGGAGACTTGCTGAGCTATATCCGCCTGTTCGCTCTCGGACTCACAGGAGGAGTGCTTGGTGGAGTGTTCAATTCGCTGGCCATCGACATGACCTCCAGTCTGCCCGTCATGGTGCGCTGGATACCCATGATCCTCATCCTTCTGGCAGGACATGGCATTACCTTCGCTCTCAGTATGATATCAGCATTCGTACATCCCATGCGTCTGACCTTTGTGGAGTTCTTCAAGAATGCCGACTTCGAAGGCGGAGGCAAGGAATATTCACCCTTTAGAAAAGAATACAACAAGTAATAATCAATAACACAATTAAAAAATTTTTATGGAAATCTTTTTAGCTTATTTGGGCGTTGCGCTTTGCGTTGCCCTCTCAGGTATTGGAAGTGCATATGGTGTTACCATCTGCGGTAATGCGTCCATTGGTGCCTTCAAGAAGAACCCCTCTGCCAGTGGTGCCTACATGGGTCTGTCTGCTCTGCCTTCATCTCAGGGCCTGTACGGATTCGTGGGCTTCTTTATGCTCAACAGCAAGGTGGTGCCTGGCATCCAGATGCCTGCTGCATGTGCCATCTTTGGCGTAGGATTGGCTTTGGGTCTTGTAGCCCTGTTCTCTGCAGTACGTCAGGCCAAGGTATGTGCCAATGGTATTAGTGCCATAGGTGCTGGTCACAACGCCTTCGGTACCACCATGGTGCTGGCCGTGTTCCCTGAGCTGTATGCCATCCTGGGTCTGCTGGTACTCATCCTGACTGCTAACACCCTCTAATCTATAGGGAAATTTCCCCATAGCATTGCCAGCCTTGAGTAGAGTTCTTCTCGCTCAGGGCTGGCATTTCCTTTTCTTAATGACAGCACCATGTGATACGGCCAGCCGACATTTGGGCTGAACCTCAATCTTGTGCTCAGCAGAAAAACATGGGGGGAAGGGATTCCACAAAAGGCGTCTTTTCACCGCAAACGTTTGAGGGAAAGGTTGCAAACGTTTGAGGGAAAAGATACAGTGCACTGCCTCTTTCGGCTTAGCTGAAAATACATGGGAGAAGGGATTCCCCTAAAGAGCAGGTATGCCCTGACCCTTATAACCTGATCATTATAGTCTATTACCTTAGCAGATATATGGTTGCGTGGTCTATGCATATATATATCATTTCCGATAAGGATAATAACCTTTCGGCCGTAAGGTTATTAACCTTTCAGTCGTAAGGTTATTAACCT
>SAMEA3663036__coassemble_52_pt1 | contig 53955 bp, 37 predicted proteins | sample SAMEA3663036__metabat2_high_PE_022 | metagenome-assembled genome bin SAMEA3663036 (sample SAMEA3663036) | pig gut metagenome | biome: pig gut; feature: pig-associated habitat; material: faeces | place: France | collected 2012
ACCGCAACCTTTTTTTCAAAAGACTGCAAATTTTATGCTCTTACCTTATATATATATTACGCGTGTGCGTGCGCATCATGAGGATGTGATATTGTGAGGAAGAGGAATGAAGAGGAAAGAGAAAGACAGTCGTTTGAATGACCCATTGAACCCCTTGAACCCCTTGAACCTCTTGAACCCATTGCTGCAAGCAAGACAAAAACCAAGATAAACCCCTTGAAGAGGATGGAGGGCGATGCCCTGCTGCCCAATCTTCCGTTCTGGTCTTATAAGAGCGAGCTCTTAACGCCCATACCGAAAGCTTGTACACCACCTTCATCATGAAGGTCACCATCCTCATCAAGGCGATAAACAGGAATAAACCGTTTTGCCTTACATTTGGTAGACCTCTAATACTATACGTACAGGACATGATGCCTCAAATAGCGCTCTGCTGCCTGGAATGCAGTACGCCGAAGGATGGATTCTTTTTCTACCACGGATTGAACGGATTGAACGGATTGAACGAAGTTGCCCTATGGAGGAAAGAAGAGATCAAAAAGTTTGTTGCTTTCCCCGGGCTTACGCCCTTGCAGCCCGATGCGTATGCTCAGCCAAGTAAGCGAGCTTCCCTGTCTGACCATCCCCATCCGTCTAGTCTGCCCACAGGCAGACAGGAAAGCATCAAAACAAAATAGCTGCCGAAGGCAGTTCAAAATGAGCCTCCAGCGGAGGCTACTGACGGTTACCTCAGACCTGCCAGGAGCCTGTCCCATGGCGTACTGCCCTCCAGGCAGAGGTTTGATGGTGGGCTATCTATATCCGAGGGCGTTGCCCCCGGTTACTCATGGTAGTGCCCTCCAGGCACCGGAGCGCTTGCGGTTCTTTTTTTACCACGGATTATGCGGATAGGACGGATGAGTGTCCTATGGCGTGGCAGTGAGCAAAACATAAATCAGAAAAACCCCTTGGAGAGGATGGAGGGCTGTGCCCTGATGTCATGCTTCCGCCTTGGTCTTATAAGAGCGAGCTCTTAACGCCCAAACCAGAAGCATACCATCACCTTCCTTCAGAAGGTCACCATCCTCACCAAGGCTATAAACAGGAATAAACCGTTTTACCTTGCATGGGGCAGTCCTCTAAAGCCCATCCTCACAGGACAAGAGGCTGTACATAGCGCTCTGCTGCCTGGAGGGCAGTACCATGAGTAACCTGGTACACCGACGGAGGAGGTGTGCCAGGATAGTCACCTATATTGTATTGCTGCCTGGAGGGCAGTACGCCAGAGGAAAGGGAAGGTTTATTCTTGTTTATCGCCTTGCGATGGATGCAAGACCGTGAAGGGGTGATGATGTGGCTGACTGAAAATATCCAAGCTTGCTTGAGGATTTTCAGACGGACACAGCATCAATGGCTCGCAAGAGACATCTTGCATCAAGCGCAAGGGTTTTTTGCTGTTTTTGTCTTATGCCAGCATTCACAGGACTAATCCGTCCAATCCGTGGTAGAATAAGAAGAACCTGCCCTCTGGCGAACTGAAGGAACTGAGGATAGGTTAATGTCCTGACACATGCTGTACCTTGAAGCTTTACGGTGCACCGGTCTGCTCACCCCACATTGACACATTGCTCGCATTTTGCATCATTCTGCTTACTATTTGAATTTTCCAAGTGCTCCTAGAATCGCTCAAAATCCACCGAGGTCGACCTCGCTCGAATTTGAGCAAGGTCGAAAATAGCCCAAAATGACCATGATTTGTCAAGATAATCGAAAAATTTTTCCCTGGTCGGTCGACCAGAGGTGCTATGGTCGGTCGACCAGACACCCTATGGTCGGTCGTGCAAGCACCCTATGGTCGGTCGACCACAGACCTTATGGTCGGTCGACCAAGCGTCTTTTGAATAAAATGGACCAAAAACTGAGTCGTCGGTCAATGATTTTTTGCACAAAAGAGCCAAAATGTGCAATTCTTATTTTCTAGATTGCAAGTTGAAGTTGCAAAAATCCAACTATCGTTTTGATAGAATATCATGGTTTTATGTGGCATTATGATATCAAAAGATACAGGAACAGGCGGATGTCCTGATATATGCTGCACCTTATTGCTTTTCGGGACACAGACCTGTCCCTGTGTCCTCCAAGATGAATGAATATTACACTATGAGCCAAAATAACATTGCAATGAAGCCTCCGAGCACTGTGCAAGCCCAGTCAAGCCTGTCCCATGGACATCCGTGAAGCTTGTCTTTGAGTTCGAGACATGAGACTGCGATGATGGCAGAATAGATGGCCGCCCATGGTGACAAGGCGAGCAGACGGACCAGCAAACATTGCTTGTTATCTTTTACCATATCGCTATAAACAAAAACACCCGACAGCTTAAATTCAGAGGCTGCCGGGAATGAACACTGTAAAGTTAGGCATAATATCCAAATCTTGCAAATATTTTGCGATGTATTTTTGTTTTTTGTGTGCTCTTGTGTGACTTTTTATTTTGATTTTGAAGATTTGGGAACTAAATCGACATAATTTTGTTGCTCGATTGACCTACATGGTCGAGTCCATATAATAATGCGCCACTGTCAATGCCCATCCACTGGAAGAGCATAATGATGTGGGCATGGATAGTAAGACAATATGAAGTATCTATCGCGCCGGTTGCCTTGTTGAAACAGGTGGGTGCATAGTTGCGCACAGAGTACGATACGGCTGTTATAAGAGCACATGCGGCTGCCGACTGGCAGGAGTTTGAACGGAACAAAGACATCTTCCCAAACCTCCGATGGATGCCTACCACATCACCTGAGCCGGAAAGCACACATGCTGCCTACTGGCTCAAGAAACTCACGTTGCCCATCGATGATCCGTTCTGGAACTATCATCACCCTGGCGACCGATGGAACTGCAAGTGCTCTCTGGAGGCTACTGATGAACCTGTCAACCGTCCTGATGACATGGAACCTACCAATCCACAGCGTGGACTTGAAAACAATCCAGGAAAAGACGGACATACGTTCTCAGACAATCACCCGTATTTCCCAAGTGATTGCAGCCGTTGTTTTGCATATAAGAAGGGAGGCTTTAGCAACCGCCTTAAAGCTCTGTTCCTAAACAGGGAAAAGGACTGCTATAGTTGCCCTCTCATCGATAACAAGATGAAGAAAGCAGCGGATAAAGTAAGGAAGTCTGCTGATGTTCCACCGCCAAGCGTTGATACATACCGCCCATCGCACAATGGCAAAGTGATGACAAGCCCATATCATGGTAGCAATGAGGTAAAAGAGAATAAACGTTTGGGGGCATTCATGGCTGATAAACTTGGTAAGAATGTCTATCTATTGCCAAGACTTGACCCGAAGAATCCAGTACAAGCGTCTTTACGCTCAACACTACTTCCACCAAGAGTAATTGAGGGTAAGAATCCTGATTATTATATTGGTGGCATGTTATTTGACGGAAAGAGTATGATGGGTCTTCAGCGAAGCGGGGATAAAAAGAAATACCACAATGCAATACTCAACCACATAAAAACTGCCAAGAAACAAACGGATAATGTCGTTCTCGAAATTCCCACCTTCGTTTCTCGCAGGGTTATAGGGAAAACAATTAGCGGTTACATGAAACAGTCATCCAAAGGCAGAATAATAATAGTAAAGCATGGCAATAAATGCTATGTATATAAATAAAAAACGGGACCGAAGTCCCGAGTGGAGGTTCGAGCCGGGCACGAAGCTTCGACTCATACCACTGCAAATATACACACATATCTTCAAATAACAATCAAAACATGGAAAAAATTATCTTTTTCTTCAAAAACTGGCTCTTCAACGTCAGAAAGAAGAATGCCATCAAGAAGGCTCAGTAGCTCGCAAACGAGCAACGCCGCAAGTTCTTTGTCCTCAATTTCAACGGAAAGCCCACCGTCATCTCCATGAAGGACATTCACAAGCTCATCCGAACGAAGCAGGTAAAGCGTCGCTACGATGCCAACTACTTCCGTGAAATGGCACTCTTCACCGTTATGCCTAAGTAATGCCAATGGATGCAAGAGACATACAAAAACTGGTCATGAAAGCCAAGGATGACATCATCAAGGAAGTCAACGACCGGCTGCCTCGAAAGGTCGGTGTGGTGGCAGTAAACCACTTCAAGCAGAACTTTCGCGATGGTGGTTGGCTCGATAACGGGCTGCACCCTTGGAAGCGGACACGTCGCCAAGACTCCAACTCTCCTGATGCGAAGTATGGACCGCTGACCTACAGACGTAATCACATGATGCGCTCCATACAAGGGACAGGGGAATAGGGACAGGGGGCCGTCCTGATAGATGCTGCACCTTGTTGCTCTTCGGGACACGGACCTGTCCCTGTGTCCCGTTCTGTCCCGTTGTCAGTCGGATAGGGATACAGGTAGAACGTATCCGATTCGCTCAGGCAGAACATGAGTGTCAGCGCAACAAGGTTACCATCTGACGGAACTGTTCAATTGTCATATATGTCATACGCGATAAAATTTAATACCGCGCAAAGGTGCGGACATAATCTAATGCGGACAATACGGGGTTTACTGATGGCTTACTGTTTATGAAATCCTTATAACTGGTTTTGAGCCCATGCGCCATGTCAAAGCCGTTTCCTATGATGACGAGTCGATTCATTTTCGTCCATTCTTAGTTTTATACCACACCACCATATCTTTGACTAACATAGTTGTAAATGGTATCTCGGTAGTAGTTTATACTTTCTTCGCTATAACTCTCTGGAAGTTCTTGCCACAAAACATCACGTATGGTAATGATAAGAGTAGCACGAGTCGTTGGCTTGTCAAATGGATGATCCATACCAGACAACTGTTCCTTTATTTTAGCAAGCAACTCTATGGCTACATCCTTCAGCTTTTTGACTTCTGTCTTTGACAGATTGTCTTTCAATAGGAGGTCATAGAGCGAGAGTTCTTCATCACTCTTGAATCCTTCTCGTACATAACGCTTCTCTTCTTCGCTGAGAGATTGAGACAGATGCATCAACTCCTCGAAGGTCTTCTCTATCGTTGCGCGATTCTGCTCCTGGTTATACGCTTGAATTATTTCTTGATACTTCTCATAGAAGTTAATTCTGGTTGGATTCTCTGCTAAGAGTCGAGCCAGACGTTCCTGAAGTAAGTCTTGAATGTCGCGCAGCACGAGATTCTTGTCTTCACGCTTAGCAAACTCTCTTCGCAATAAATCGAAGTCGATGCCACTGATGTCGAATCTACGTCCACCACCATCAGCAACCATCATTTGGTCGCTGTCAATCTCCAGGTGTTCATTGACAATGTCATTGATAGCAACACTCAGGTCGGTAATGTCGGCATGTTTACGTTTCTTCTGCAATTCCTTGTAGATAGCCTCCAATGCATCCTTCTTCTTACGCATTTCTTCAGTAATATCTTCACGGTCGAGATATTTCCAAAGTTTGAGCAAGGTAGTCGCAAATGTGCAGAACGACTTACGGGTTTCAATCTTATCACATAGCAGGTTTGCTGCCTTCTTCAGAAGGGATAGCTTCTCAAACGACATGGCCTCAATGAGTTCCTGCAATTCAAAACCTTTATCATGCAGGAATGCTTCCGCAGTCGCAATGATTGCCCAAACATTCTTTATCAGTTCTTCCTTGTTGACTGTAGGGTCGTTGCCACCTTCACCGCCATCAGGATTGGCTGTATAGTCAGCCAGTGCTTGGCGGAGTGCTTTCACTATGCCTATATAGTCAATGACCAGGCCATTCGACTTACCTTCTGCCACACGGTTTGCACGGGCAATGGTCTGCATCAGGGTATGCGCCTTCATGGGTTTATCAATATAAAGGCATGACAAGGTCTTCACGTCAAAGCCCGTCAGCCACATGGCACAGACAAAGACCACGCGCAGTTTGCTGTCGGCATCCTTGAACTCCTTGTCCAGTTCCCTTCTCTCCATTTTCTCACGATGTGGAGTGATATCAAGTCGCCATTTCTTGAATGTCTGTATCTCGTTCTGCTCCTGTGATACCACAACTGCCATTTCGGTTTCCTCCATCCATTGCAGTTTACGCTTCATCTCCTGAACTTCCTGTTGCCATGGATCTTGCTCAATACGCTTGCGCAGAGCCTTTATCTCTTTTTGCCAATACTCCTGCACATAGTTATACATCCTCACGCAAGTAACCTTGTTAAAGCTTACCATCATAGCCTTACCACTTGTCCACAAGTCGCTATAGTGACGCACAAAGTCCTGTGCCACTACTCGCAGTCGTTTCTCGGCGGTCAACAAATGTACCTCCTGTGCAAACTCACGCTCCAGTTTAGCTTGCTGTGATGGGTCCAACTCCTCTTCATCCAATCTGGCGGCAATTTCAGCATTGATTTCCGGATTCTTCAGCTCTTGAAGTTTCTCACCGCGATTCTCATAGTAGAGAGGAACCGTTGCCTTATCCTCTACGGCACGTTTGAAGTCATACACAGAGACATACTGCCCGAAGGTACGAGCTGTGATATTATCGTCTCGCAACAAAGGGGTACCGGTGAAACCAATACGATTTGCTGTTGGCAACATGTGCATGAGGTTGTCGGCAAAAACACCATTCTGTGTACGGTGTGCTTCGTCACTCATCACGATGATGTCATGATCAGGATAGATAGGTTCGGCGTCTGCCTTGTTAAACTTCTGTATCAGTGAAAAGATAAACGAAGGATTTCCGGTCAGCTTCTGCCGAAGATCATCACCGCTATGTGCAATGAACTGCTTGGCTTTCAATCCGCCCAACAATCCGCAGTTCTCGAAGGTGTCACTTATCTGTTTGTTCAACTCATCGCGATCGGTCAACACCACAATCGTTGGCGAGCCTTCAAACTTACGTCTGATCTTCTGAGCCAGGAATACCATCGAATAGCTCTTACCAGAGCCTTGGGTATGCCAAAACACGCCCAGTTTACCATTCATTTCCTCACGATGGCGATACATCTCCACTGCTTGGTTTACACCCAGGTACTGATGGTTGCGTGCCAGAATCTTCACAGTCGAACCACCGCTATGGTCGAAGAGAATGAAGTTTTCAAGCAAATCCAGCAGATTCTCCTTCTTGCAGATGCCGCGGAGCATCGTTGGCAGTTCGATATTGCCATGATCCAACTCTGTCAATCGCTTCCACTCATGGAAGAACTCCCACTTGGCTCCCACCGTACCCACACGGCTTTCCATGCCATTGCTCAGCATGATCATGGCATTGTGGTGGAACAGGTGAGGGATGGTGTCAAGGTAGTCGCGATAGTTGTCGGTATAGGCATTCTGTATGTCCTGGTCATGATTCTTCAGTTCGATGAATATAAGCGGAAGACCATTCACGAAGCACACCACATCCGCTCTGCGTTTGTGGATTGGCCCCTTTATCCAAAGTTCTCTGACTGCAATAAACTCGTTGTCATCCACATTGGCAAAGTCCAGAACCTTGGCACGTACCAGTTCAGTCTCGCCATTAGGCTTCAGGCGAGTGACAGGCACACCATCACGCACGTAACCATACTTCTCCTCGTTGATCTGCATCAGCGTCTGCGAGCTCATGTAGCTGGTCATGCGCTCAATGGCTTCTGTCAACTGCTTGTCGGTCATCCATGGATTCAGACGTTTCAAGGCCAAGCGAAGATGCCGTGTCAGCACGACCTCGCTCTGTGTCTTGCGTCCCAGCGTACCTTGTTCACCAAGTACCTCATTGTCGAAAGCATACACAGATTTCCAACCAAGTTCTTTTTCCAAGAGTTCGGCTGTGCTACGCTGTATCAATTGGTCTTCGCTATAGTCTTTTGCCATAGTTCTTATCTGTTGTTTTTTATTATTTTTGTTTCAGTAAGTTACGCTAAAGAAGCGTGGAGCAACCTCGTCTTTCTCAATCTCAGCTATCCCTGTTCGTCAAGTGTTAGCTTGTCGTTAACTTCATTGCTGTTTCTACATCAAGTGAGCAGATGGCAGCAGCAAGGCTGTTGAGGTTATGGAAACGTGCATAATCGCTATCCCCGTTCTGGTCTACCTGCCATGGTGCAAGAATGAGAAGAGTGCCGGCCACGCATGCCTCAAAGCGGCTTTTCTCTGGTTTCCAGTACTGCCCGATGGGTTTATCTTGTATATGGATGAGAGGGTATCGCTCTTGCAGACATTCGTTCTTGATGCGTTTCTCACATTCGCTGATACCTGGCGTTACCAGCACATCGCCTTGTGCGGCAGCTTCCATCAGTTGCTTATGCTCCCTTTGCCAGAGAAGCGTCTGCTCCGTAGCCACTGTCTGCCCATTTTCTTCCATTCTCCTATGAAAGAACACCTGCACCTTCTCGGGATACCTCAGCAGCATGAAGTTACCGAAAGCACCATAGCGGATGCCATCTATCACGATACAATGCGAGCGTTTCATCAGATGCGGGCATTTATGCTTCACTAACCAGCGATATGGATTAGCACGCAGATAAGCAGTCCAGTTCTTCAACTGCCCATCTCGCATGAGTATGCGGTCATTGTAGCCATCTTCAAAGAGTGTGCCTCCACCCCAAGCTCTGCTCACTCCTCCCTTGAACGCTCCCACAATGATGCCGAGGTGTTTCTTGGGCGGCAAGAGGCTGTTAATGCGAATGATGAGATGGATATGGTCTGGCATGATGCATACGGGCGACCATACCTCCACCATAGGGTATATGGCATGAATCTTGGGTAGTTCTTCGTTTAATACCCTCTCTCCTAAAGGAGAGAGCACTGTGGCAGGGTAGTTGGTGTCGGAAGGTAGTGCCTTGATATTGCCTGCAATAGTACCGAAGACGGAATTACGCCCTTTCACAACGATGGTGACGAGATACGTTCCCACGTCATTGTATCGATGACCTATGAACCGACGTTTCTGATTGTGCTCCGTTTCGTAACGCCAACCTACACCCTCAATATATTTCGGCTTCTTTTCTGTCATATCGTCTGGTCTTTATACTGTTATCTCTCCACTCATCAACTTTGGAAGCAAGCGGTCACGAGCTTCGGTGAGGAGGCGGAGTTGAGATTGGAGGGATTGTACTTTTTGGTATAATGGTAAAACCACATTTTCAAATGCTTCTAAAAGCGACTCTGCAGGATACACTACATCTATTGCTTTAACCATAGGTACCGTTAACTGTTGTTGTGCAGCACCATTTGACATAAAAGTGTGCACTTTAGTAAATTGAAAAAGGTACATTAAGTCCACATTGTTTTGAGGCTTAATTGATATTAAACGAACAATAGAGAAATAATCATGCATTCTCAAACAAGCAAAACCTATGCTGCCTCGAGCTGAGACAGTAATACTACCTGCAGTATTGCTGCTTTTGTTAGTGTAACCATACAAACCTTCTTTTGTCGTTCCATTTGAATAAATGGGAACTTGACATTCTGTTGTTTGTTCTTCAGTTACAACATCAGGCTTATCACCACCGGCAGATATGATTGCAATCTCCCCAACCTTCTTCTTCTCCCACCCCTCAGGCACACCATCTATTATATTGGTGTTTTCGTGGCCGGGGAAATGGAGGTCAACGAACCATTCCTTATAGAGTCGCTGCGCTGCTTCCTCTAATAACTTTATCTGCTTCTGGTAGTTCTCTATCAAAGAGTCGTAGCGAGAGAGGATGGTGGCGATGCGGTGCTGGATTTCCATTGGTGGTAATTCCACCTCCATGTTAAGCAAATCGTTATTTGCAAGACTTGCTCTGGTTGTCATGCTTGAGAATGCCATGAACTGACCACGAAACTTAGGTGTACGTAAATAGTAACCAATGTAGCGTGGGTTAACCCTATCTGTTATTGGACGAAGTCTTTTGGTGAAACCATTGTATGTTGCATTTGGATAATCCTTCAGTGCAACAGAACTCATTCCAAGTTCATCCATTGTTTCGCTTGTACGAGTAATGAAGACATCACCTGCTTTTATCGAACATGCTTCACGTTCTTTATCCGTTGTTTGTACAAGAGATTCTAACTGATCTGGTAAGAACCAATTGTTGAAGACATTGGAAAATGTGAGAAATGGGAAACCTGTTCCAAAGAACTGTCGTCCCTTGGATAAACCGTTGTGAACTTCATAAAGCTCACCTAATTTGACTTTCTTCCACTCACTCATACCTCATCCTCCTTACTTTCCCTTTGTGACCGTAGATATTCTGTAATTGTCGTGACACCGTCGCGACAATATGCTTTCCATAATCAGCTCGCTCATTTCCAAGTACAACACGGTTGATTCGCTCGCCAATATGCCAATACATCATGGTAAGCTCTGATTTGGCGGAGGTCAGTCATCAAATTTCCAACTACTGCACCCATTGCTGAAATATCGGTTGGCACTATTGGTTTTATCTCGTCCTCCATAACTTACTTCGTATTAAGGGTTTCCCATTCCTTCATAATCTCGTTCATTAGCACGTTTGCCTCTTTGTTGAGTGACGCGAGCTCTGCGTGGATCTCGCTCATACGCTCATTGAAATCAACACCATCGTCCTCAACTTCTGCAACACCAACGTATGCACCTGGGGTAAGGCTGTAGTTCTTTTCGCTAATTTCGTCGATGGTTGCTATTTTGCAAAGCCCAAGCACATCCTGGTATTCGCCATCGAGTCCGAACTTCGAGGTCAGCCACTCGCGCTGACGGGCTGTCTCAAGCATAGCTTCTGCTTCAGCAATGCGTTCGTTCTGCTCACGCTCCACTTGCTTCTTTTCCTTTCGGGCAGCATTGGCTACGGCATCCTTCGCTGCCTGCTTGATGGCTACCATCTCTTCCTCACATTGCTGCAAGGTTCTGCCATCAAGGGCATCATTGTATTCAGCCACCAACTGTCGGTATTTCTCTGTCTCTCCACGATAGAGGTGAACAATGGCTTGTAGATTCTTCAACTGCCATTCAGACCACTCATTGAGAGTACGGTCAACGACTGTGTAATAGTTTCGAGCATCAATGAAAAGTACACGATTCTTATTCTCTAGACGCTTCGCCTTATCGAAGAACCACAGCGAGCATGGCAGCGAAAGGGTGTAGAAGAAGTTATTGCCCACACTGACCATCACGTCAACATCGCCAGTCAGTACAAGTTTCTCTCGGATGTCACGATCCTTGTTTGCGCTATCTGTTGCCGACGATGCCATTACAAAGCCTGCACGACCATGGTCATTGAGATAAGCATAGAAGTAAGAAATCCAAAGATAGTTGGCATTACCAATCTCCTTTGTCTTGGCATTGACACCAGGCAAGCCAAAAGGCAGACGACCAGCTGCAGAGGCTGACTCTGATTTAACTTTATCTACATTGAAAGGAGGATTAGCCATTACATAGTCACACTTGCCAGCAAGGTTATGGGCATCATGATAGAAGGAGTTTGCTTCGTCACCACTGACGATTCGACCATTCAATCCATGCACAGCCATATTCATCAAACAGAGCTGAGCATTGTACTCAACCTTTTCCTGACCGTAGAAGGTCATTTGGGTATTGGCACTCATGCCTCCAGCATTCACGAAATCGCCAGTTTGAACAAACATACCTCCTGAACCACAAGCGGGATCGAGCATCACACCTTGTTTTGGCTCCAGTACATTGACAAGCATCTTTACTAATGATTTTGGAGTAAAGAATACACCATCATCTGAAGCTACTGCCTTGGCAAACTTGGAGAGGAAGTACTCATAGATACGACCAATCACATCGCCACCTATTTCATCAAGTGTCTTGTTATTGAATATGCGAAGGAGTTCACGCAACAGTTCATCGCTAAACATGGTGTATGACTTAGGTAAAATACCTGTCAACTGCTCGCTCTGTTCCTCAACCAAAGTCATGGCATGATTAACAGCTTCGCCTAAAGGCTGGTCATCCGACAGATTAACCAGATAGTCAAACTGTGCCTCACAAGGCAGGTAGAGAGCACTCTTTGCTGCAAAGTCATTTGGCTCTACAGGCATGACACGACCGCCACGGCTTGGACGATTCTTCAGCAATTCTGCTTCCACCATCTTGAAGCGGCTGTATGCATATCTTAAAAACAGCAACGCCAACACTGGCATACAGTATTGGCTCGATGTCAATTTACTACCTGCACGAAGCAAGTCAGCCGACTCCCAAAGGTCAGCTTCCAGTTTGCGGATATTTATCTTGTTGTCTGCCATTTGATCTCTGCTTTAAGGTTGTTCATTGCTTACAAGGTCGCTCATTTTGACCTGTAGAATTTCTGCAATCTTCTTGATTGTCTCTAATGATGGCTGTGCTTTGTTGGTACACCACTTGCTGATGGTGGCAGGATCTTTATCCATCTGTTCTGCTAACCATTTTGCTGTTTTATGCTGTTCCACAAGCACCACTTTCAATCTGTTGAGGTCTTTATTTGCCATTATACGAAATTTTAATGTAGCAAAAATACTAATTTTTCATGTAAAGTGTGCAAGAATAAACAAAGATATGACAAAATGCGGCAATTTTCTTTGCCTTTTAGTTCAATTGAGGCTAAAAATCACAAAATTGACAGCAATATTTGTGAGATTGAAAGCCACAACTAAAATCAAGACAATGACTTGGCGCAAACCTTATCCTCAATTTAATCACCATGTTTGAATATCAAAGCATGTAAGCAATTCACTATATTCATCCCACAATCACCAATATGGTGTATTATCTAAAATCGTTTTCAGAAATGATGTTAGTTTATTACCCGATTAATTGTAATATCTATGTTTCTATCTTATACTTATAATAAATGCTTTTTAAAATCCTATAGGATAATAGCCTAATACCAGTTGCCCTTCTTCCATATATAAGAATTACTGCAGCAAAAGTATCTATATGTTACAATTTGCAGAACGAGAACAAGCAAATTGTAAGCCTTTCGCCCGCAAAATACGCTATTTATTACCTACTGCTCTCCAGGTAAGAACCTGCTGTTGAGATTGAGTACGATTCCGTCATTAGATTCACGTTACTCTCACATGGAAGTTACTGCCTGAGAGAAAGCTTCGAAGGAGTTCTCTATGCGGCTCAGTTCCCATGGTTGCAAACGAAGAGAGAATGTTCCCTTCAAATCATTGAGTGCAAAGAACACCTTCATTATGGAAGCCACATTGAAAGAAACCGAATCGCCCTGCTTTATCAAGGTAGCAGCCACCCTAAGCAACAAGGAATGGTCGTGCTCCACATAGCGAAGGGTACGGAAGAGAACGTAGGCGCAGGGAACGGTGGCCATGGGAAGGAGTATTTTGATACGTTTCAGGGGACTCTCTATCTTAAGAACATCCAAAAGATGCACCACATACTGCGGGTGGGTCTGAAGAGGAAGTATGATATTTAACATCTTATCCTTATCTACTTCTGTAAGACAAGGAATGAGAGAGAGAAATCCCTGGTCGGAAAGAGATACATCAGCCACTCTGAGTCGCTGCACGAGTGGGTGAAGCATGGTGACCAGGAATGCACGGTTATTATAGCTGACAAGTGTATGGAAGAGATTCCAGAAATGTTCTTTGGGTATTTCGAGAGCTATTCTGTCGCAAATGATATAGCCTGCTGTGCGAAACTGTGACACAGTGAGTGAATCAAGGAATGTGGGCAATGCTGCACATCCTCCTTCGCTCAAGATTGCGTTGAGTCTGGTGTAAAGAACTGAACTGAAGCGTACTTCTCTAATCATGAAACTTGATATTTTCGAACGTCATCTCATCACCTTCATCATATGGACTGAAGAAGTAAATGGAAGATATTCAAAGCAAAATTACACATTTTTCCTTCCACAAGAAGCATCGCATATTCCATTTTTGCACAAGGCAGACACGACATCATTTTATGCTTCACCAACAAAAATCTTCTGATTCTGGAACAACAATATGGAATAATTTATAACTTTGCATGATGAGGGTGTAGAAACACTGCAATACAACTTAAAAAACAAGCACGTCTCTATTCTGAAGGGAGACTTACTGCAGAGCATTCGCTGCGAGAGCCAATCGGCAAAGGACTTAGCATAAAACACCGATATACGTTTACAGAATAACAAGTGAAGAAAAGAAAAGATGCCCACCAACCAATACAATGATAAAAATATCATTATCAAAGCAATCACACAAACAAGATTTATAAACCCATCCAAATTATGAGAAGACCATTATTTATCATTTCAGTATTTCTGATTTGTCTTATGCAAAGTGCGTATGCACTTGAAGTAAGCCATCTGAAGACTATGGCATACAGAAATCCCATAGGCATAGATGTGGTGGAACCCACATTCAGCTGGGTGCTCACATCTGACCAGCGCAGTGTGATTCAGGAAACCTACAGCATCAAGATAGCCACTGACAGGAATTTCCAAGACATCGTATGGCAATCAGGTACAATCAGTTCTCAGGAATCAGTTGACGTGCCCGCCACAGGATTCAGCACATCTCCTCGTACCAGATACTACTGGCAAGTGAGCGTCACAGACAACAAGGGCAATACTGCCACGAGTGCAGAAAACGCATACTTCGAGACCGGACTCGGCAGTGAATCCGGTTGGGGCGAGGCCCAGTGGATAAAGACTGGAAGCGGCGCTGCAGACCAGAATGAAGACGGCACTCCCATCACGGACTATGAAGTGGAGGTAAGCTTTGAGATCAAATCCTTTGCCGCTGGTCTGATCTTTGCAGCCAGCGACCACAACAACTATTATATGTGGCAAATCAACACAGTCACAGGTTCTCCCCGTTTCCGTCCCCACAAATGGACCAATGGCAGCGCTGCCTGTCTGTCGGAAAATGCCCTCAGTGTGAATGTACAGAACAACGAGGAACACGTTCTCCGCATAGAGGTGCGTGATGCCAAGACTGCCACCACATATATTGACGGAACCAAGGTGGACACCCGCACGGGTGACTTTAAATTCGGGGACTTCGGATTCCGTGAAGATTATGACCAAGGAAATGTGCCTGAAGAGGCCTACTTTGACAATTTTGTAGTGACATCGGGAGGGAAAACCCTATATAAAGAAGATTTTGAAGAGGCCGACCTGAAGATGTTCGCAGGCGGAAGTGTAGAGAATGGCCGTATGCTGGTAAAGGGTCCTGGTACCTATTGCTGGCAACAGAAGGTGTCGGACCGTGTACATTATGACGTGGAGGCCGACATGACCCTGATCAACGACAATGCATCCATCTGCTTCTCTGCCACCGGTTCGGATACTTATCTGATGTGGGCCATCAACACCTTCGGACTCTCGAAACCTGTTGTTCGCCGACATGCTTATCTCAGCGGAGCACTTACCTATGACGACACAACTCTGCCCATGACAAACAAAGACGTTCTGGGTAAGCCCCACCACATCAAGATATCTTGCGAAACACCTTATGTGCGCACCTATATCGACGGCACACTGGTGGACACCTATACCGATACCAAGGGAATATTGAGCTTGGGTGACGTAGGATTCCGTGTGAGCTCTACCGGCAACGAACGTGAGAAAGCCTACTTTGACAATCTGAAGGTGACCGTATACGATTCAGAGGGTGGAAGCAAAACCCTTCTGAGCGAAGATTTCGAGAATACCACCACCATCTTCGATGAGGCTGACGTCAAACTCTACAACGGAAGCAAGCAACTGTACATGGAGTCGGCACAGGGCACATCAAAGCGCATCATGCAGAGTGAAGGAAGCGTTATGCCCGGAGCACCCATAATGCGTAAAGAATTCACGACCAAAGGCCAAGTGGTGAAGGCACGTCTCTATGCCACAGGACTGGGTATATACAACGTGTACATCAACGGACAAAGAGTGGGAGTGACACATGACGACGGGACCACCGAACAGGATGAACTGAAGCCCGGATTCACAGAGTTCCACAAGACGGTGTTCTACACCACACATGATGTGACTGCACTGGTGCAGAATGGAGAGAACGCCATAGGTGCAGAGCTGACCAGTGGATGGTGGAGCGGCGGTATAGCACATGGCATGTATGGCAGCAAGCCTCTAGCCTTCAAAGGCAAACTCATACTCACCTATGCAGACGGCACAGAGGAGTCCATCTGCTCAGACACCTCATGGCGAAGCAGCACAGCGGGTCCCGTTCGCAGCGGAGATATCTACAACGGTGAGACGTATGATGCCCGTTTGGAAAGCCAATGGTCAAGTGCTGGCTATGACGACAGTGAATGGCAGGGCACAGCCATCAGCACAGATTTCAATGGTACCATTCGCGCATTTGAAGGTCCTATAGTGAAGGCTGTTCCCGCCCTGGCACGCCATCCCAAGACCATCACCATCTATGAGGGTTCTACGAATGACAATGGCAGTCTGGGGTCTGTGAATGTGATTTCAGAAACCTCAGGCACATCCTCACTCTCCCTCAAGGCAGGGCAAACGGCAGTCATCGACCTTGCCCAAAATGCAGCAGGATGGATCTCCTTCAAGGCAAAGGGTAACAGAGGAACCCGCATCAGAGTTCGTTTTGGTGAGATGCTCAATACATCTGGCAACAGTTCGAGAGGTGACGACGGACCCAAAGGATCTATCTATACAGCCAACCTGAGAAGCGCTGCAGCCACCGTGAAGTATACTCTGAAGGGAGATCCCGATGGAGAAAGCTACCACCCCACCACCAGCTTCTTCGGTTTCCGCTACATGGAAATCGTGGCTACAGATGACGTGACTCTCACAGACGTGGTGGGCGAAACCGTAACATCAGCAATGGATGAGTTCTCCACATTCCAAACGTCACATCCCGATGTAAACCAACTCTACAGTAATGTGATGTGGGGACAGAGGAGCAATTTCCTGAGCGTACCCACCGACTGTCCCCAGCGTGACGAGCGACAGGGATGGACCGCTGATACCCAGGTGTTCTCTATGGCCGGCCTGTACAATGCTGACACACGTACCTTCTATGAGAAATGGATGCGTGACATGCGTGACGCACAACGTACCGATGGTGCATTCCCCCATATCGCTCCTTATGCATGGGGTGTGGGATTTGGTGCAGCAGCATGGGCTGATGCCGGAGTGATCCTTCCCTGGAAAGTGTACCTAATGACAGGTGACAAGAAGATTATCGAGGACAACTGGGCAGCCATGGAGAAATATATGGATTTCCTGGCCACACAGAGTGATGGGACATACAAATACAACGGAGGAGGTACCAATTACGGTGACTGGGTATCCTACGTGGCGACAGATTCACGCTACTGCAGCGTATGCTATTATGCCTATGATGCCCAACTGATGGCTAAGATGGCCAAAGTGCTTTCTTCCAAAACTGGAGATATCTATTACGCAAAGAGCTTGAAATATGAGAAACTCTTTGAGAACATCAAGACGGAATGGCAACAGCGCTACACCTCTGCCAGCACAGGGTTACCCACCATCAACACACAATGTGCTTACTTGATGGCTCTGAAATACAATCTGCTCAAGAACGAGACGGCACGCAAGCGCACCATCCAGGCACTTCGCTCTGCCATTGTCAACAACGGATACAAGCTCAACACCGGTTTCCTTGGTACAGCTATTCTGAATCAGACACTCACTGAAGTGGGACTCAACAACGAAGCCTATACCCTGCTTCTGCAACGTAACGATCCCTCATGGCTCTACAGTATAGACCAGGGTGCAACCACCATCTGGGAAAGATGGAACTCATACACCGTGGCCAACGGCTATGGCCCTGTAAGCATGAACTCATTCAACCACTATGCTTATGGTATCGTGGCAGAATGGATGTACAGATATATGGCTGGCATAGTGCCCGATGAGGCAAACGCAGGATTCCGCCACTTCATACTCGCACCCAATCCAGACCGCAGGCCGACACTCCTTTACTCTCAGAAGAGAATCACTTCGGTGGATGCACAGCATTGGAGTCCTGTGGGAGCCATCAAAGCCTCATGGCAATGTGATGGTGGCGATGAGATGAAATATGTGGTGACAGTACCTGCCAATACCACTGCCACCCTGTACATCCCCGTGGCTGAAGGTCTCAGCCTCATGGAGAGTGGAAAGGATATAACAGAAGGCGTGGAAGGCGTACAATACCAGGGAATGGAGGACGGGAAGGCCGTCTGTCTGCTCGGTTCAGGAACCTATTCGTTTACTGTAGGGGTAGGTACTAAAATCACCTCTGCCAACGAAACAGAATTAAAGGGTGCCGGCAAGGTGTACAACCTAAGCGGAATGTACGTGGGGGAAGAACTCAAAAGCCAACCACGAGGAATCTATCTGCAAGACGGGAAGAAAACCGCTAAATAGCGCACTCTTCCTGATTAGAAGAAAGGAATAGAGCCAAGCATGAGAAAGCCATAATGCAGACGATATAAGTCCCGAAGAATCTGCATTATGGCTTTCGCCTCTTCTTTACGACACCGGCATCAGGCAAGGGAGAAATCAAGCAGGTACCCTTCACAGACGTACAGATATCAGACATGACTCGGCCGTGAGTGGCGTGAACATCATAAGTACATCAGACGGCGTTCAGAAGGTGTTCAGGAAATAATGTCCAGCGAGCCCCAGACCTGTCCCTCTCTCACACAGACAAAGGGCTTGACACCAATCCAATACATACAATTCCGGCTGCATCCTCTCTTGTTGAACACAAGAATTAGAATGCAGCCGGAACTGTTTTGTCCAAATCTATAAAGATATGGAATTTTACTTGGTGGCCTGTATTACATTAATCACATAATCGCCCAGCTTTTCACACTCACTAATGAAATCCATGTAATAGACGCCCATCTGATAGCCATACAGTCCATCATTGATATCCTGGAGGTTCTGATTCTTCAGCTGGTTGCGATAGTTGTTGATTTCATGCTCGATGTTGTAAGAGACATTATAATCAGTAAACTGATGTTCAATAGACTTGTTCACCACGTTCACCATGACATCCAGCGAATGCGTAACAAGGGAAACCATGGTGTGCATGTGCTTGACCTGCTCTTCTGTGAATCGCTCCTTGGTGTGCATATGCAAGCGATTCAGAGTACGGCCAAGGTTATAACAGGCGTCACCTATGGACTCCAATTCCGATATCTGACGCATCATGCACTGTATCTGAGACTTGGATTCGCTTGACAGACGGCCTTCGCTCACTCTGTGTAGATAATTGGCTATTTCCACCTCCATGCTGTCTGTAATATTCTCGTATTTCTCTATACGTGAAAACAGTTTGTTGAAGTCATCCACGTTTTCAGTATCCAGCAATTCCTTTACCAGAGAGAACATACGTTGGCAGCGAGTAGCAAAGAGATTAATTTCCTTGCTGGCCTCAAAGATGCTGAGCTCGGCTGTACTGAGAAGACCACCGCTGATGAATTTCAAGCGGCCTTCCTCCACATCATCCTGCCCATCTTTTTGAGGCACAAGCATACAAACAAGTTTCTCCATGGGCTTGATAAACCAGATGAGAATAAGTACGTTGCAGACATTGAAAGAGGTATGGAAAGCAGCCAGAACGGCATTCAGGATGACAGGATCGCCCACATTCTGAGGATCACATCCCACCAGCGAGCATACGAAATCAACAAAATAGCGATAGATGCATAAAACCCAGAATACGCCAAAGAGGTTGAATATAAGGTGAGCACGAGCAGCCCTCTGTGCCTGAGTACTTGCACTCATGGCCACAATATTGGAGGTGATGGTGGTACCCACATTCTCGCCCATGACAAGCGCTATACCTAAATAAATATCCAGCACACCTGTACTGCATAAAGTCATGGTAATGGCCATTATGGCTGCAGAGCTCTGTACCGCACAAGTAAGCAGTCCACCGATAAGTAAGAAAAGGAGATAACTGCCAAAGCCCCATCCACTCACACTCTGGAGGAAGTGTTGGATATGCACATTCTGGTCAAGGTGCATCTCGGCAGCATTTAACTTCAGAGTGGTGAGTCCGAGAAGCATAAGGGAGAGTCCCATAAGAAACTCTCCCATATTAGCATTCCGTTTTGTATATATAAGTGTGATGGCTGTAACGATACCTGCATATACGAGCATGCGCATATCGAAACTGCCACCAAGTACCATAATCCAAGCTGTAGCTGTGGTTCCGATGTTAGCGCCCATAATGACGGATATAGCTTGTGAGAGCGTGAGCAAACCTGCACTCACAAAACTGACAGTCATCACTGTGGTGGCTGTGGACGACTGTATGGACGTGGTAATAAAGGCACCTGTAAGCAGACCTGTAAAACGATTGGTAGTCATCGTACCAAGTATAGTACGAAGTCTACTTCCGGCCATCTTCTGCAGCCCTTCACTCATGACCTTCATACCATACATGAGCATGGCAACCGAGCCAACCAAAATCAGAAATTCCATAAATTCAATGTCTGTTAATCAATTTTAACTATATTGCTACAAAGATATTACATTTTCGTTAAAGCAATGCAACACGGATATTACATTTGTGTTACATAATTTAACTCATAATGACATTTACGTCATGTTACGCACTCGTAACGCCTGTGTAATGTTTCTGTAACATGCCGCCGTTATCTTTGCAAAGCATAATAAAAAAGATGATTATGAATGCAAAGAAAGTCCAATTCGTCTACGACCTCTTTCGTGTGGTCATCCTTGTTGGTTTCCTCACAGTACTTTATCTGATTATCTAATGCTTTTAGATTACGAAATATCCAAATCATAACATACATTAGCTTGAAAGAATAAGCTATCAACTGATAGTTATTACACAAAAAGAACCAAAACAATATTATCACATATGAATACACTGTTTCTGTGCATCGTGGTTTTTCTGATTATCCTGGCCATCTTTAACCTTGTGGTAGGTGTGAGTAACGATGCTGTAAATTTCCTGAATTCAGCAATCGGCGCCAAAGTTGCTCGTTACCGAACCATCGTGATTATTGCCGCGATAGGCGTATTTGCAGGAGCGTCCCTCAGCAATGGCATGCTGGATGTGGCCCGTCATGGAATCATGATGCCTGAGTTTTACTCCTTCTATGATGTGATGTGCATCTTCATGGCTGTCATGCTGACAAATGTGTTGTTGCTGGATGTGTTCAACAGTTTGGGCATGCCCACATCCACCACGGTAAGTATGGTGTTTGCGTTACTTGGTGGAGCCTTCTGTATTGCTCTTATCAAGATAATGCAGGGAGCCACAGATGCTGCAGGAGAGGCTCTTTCGCTGGGTGACCTGATTAACACAGAGAAAGCCATGAGCGTGATAATGGGCATATTCATGAGCGTGGCCATTGCATTCGTACTTGGCTTTATCACCCAATGGCTTGCCCGAATAATATTCACCTTCAACGGAGATTCATGTCTGAAGAACGGTATCTTCGGTGGTATTGCCGTCACCAGTATCCTGTGGTTTATGCTGGTGGGCGGACTCAAGGGTTCCACCCTGATGACCCCCGAACTCAACAGTTTTGTGAATGAGAACACTGGCCTTATACTGGGTGGAGGAATAGTCGTCATGAGCTTCATCATGACCATTCTCTCCTATGCCGGACTCAACATTATGAAGACTGTGGTTCTGGCAGGTACCTTTGCCTTGGCCATGGCTTTTGCAGGCAATGACTTGGTTAACTTTGTAGGAGTTCCCCTCACCGGACTCGATGCCTATCAAGACTATATTTCAAACGGGAATGGTGATCCTGGAAGTTATCTCATGACGAGTTTGATGGAAAGCGCACACACACCCATCCTTTACCTGGTTCTGGCTGGAATCATCATGGTACTGTCTTTGGCTTTCTCACCCAAGGCAAAGAATGTGGTGAAGACAAGTGTGAACCTGAGCAGACAGGATGAAGGTGAAGAGATGTTCGGCTCGTCGGCAGTTGCCAGGACCCTGGTACGCACCGTACTGGTGTGCTCCAAGACTATAGGAAGTGTGATTCCCGTCCCTGTCAGTAAGTGGATTGACAGCCGCTTCAATATCGACCAGGCCGTATTACGAAATGGAGCAGCCTTTGACCAAATACGTGCAGCGGTCAATCTGGTTCTGGCTGGTCTGCTTGTAGCAACAGGAACTCGGCTCAAGTTGCCTCTCTCCACCACCTATGTCACATTTATGGTGGCCATGGGTACCAGTCTGGCAGACCGGGCCTGGAGTCGTCAGAGCGCTGTATTCCGCATTACAGGTGTGCTATCGGTGATAGGAGGCTGGTTTATTACGGCTGGTGTGGCCTTCATCGTTGTATACTTGGTTACCTGTATCATGTACTTCGGACACTTCCCTGCCATGGTTATCGGCATTGTCCTGGCCATATTCATCCTGGTTAGGAGCAATATGAAACAAGACAAGAAGAGTGAAGGAGAACAGCAGGATACCATCTTTGCCCAGATCATGCGTTCTCATGACGAGAATCTCAACTGGAACTTGCTGGTAAGCCATGTGAGCCTGTATAGCAAGCAACATTTGGAATATCTCATAGAGTGCTACCAGCAGGTGACCGATGCATTCTTCCGCGAGGAGTACCGTCCGCTCAAGAAGGCTGCCTCACGCATAGAAGATCAGCGCAATCAGCTCAAGAGACAACGTCGCAAGGAGGTATTGGCACTTCGCCGCATCAACCAGTTCTTGAGTATAGAGCGTGACACATGGTACTTCCTTTCCATTACGTCCATCTCTCAGATGATATATTGTATGAAGCGTATTGTGGAGCCATGCCGCGAACATATCGGTAATAACTTTGTGTCTGTGAGCAGCGAATATTCCATACCCTTCAAGGCATATCAGCAGGAGATTATCAAGTTGTTTGTGAGAATGATAAACATCTTCGAACAAGAAGGCAACACGACAGGCAACGATACACCCGACGCCCTCAGAGCGGATGCATCTGCCCTGCAGAGACAACTGTCCACTTACAGGAAGTCTATCATAGAGGACATACAGAGCAAGCCAGGTAATCTGGAGCCCATGATACTCTTCCTCAGCATCGTACAGGAGTCGCAGGCTCTGCTGAGTGACCTCCGTCATCTGGCACGCGGATATGCTAAATTCTCTGAGAAGAAGAACTTCTCGGAATAGGGGAATTTGACTGAAAGCGAAGAGAAGAGTCATAGCTGGCTATGACGTGAAAAGAAGAGGAAAGCAAGTAGGAAAACAGATAGATACGAGTGCACCCGCAGTACTAAGGACATTCCATCAGTCTGCGGGTGCATATTTTCTCTTCTCTCTGCCCGTCAGTCGGCCAGAGCGAAGATGGTCTTTATCCCCTTTATCTTCTGACCCTTGATACGTGTGAGCAGTTGGCGCACCTTTCGTTGGTGAACAGCCACGTAGGACCATTGTGGCAGAACGTCGATGCGTCCTATCTCGTCACGCTCCAGTCCGCCCACCTTGCTCAGGAAACCAGCCACGTCACCACGGCTGATCTTATCCTTCTTCCCCTTACCTATATATATAGTGGCCCAGAGGGGAGCTGCGGGGGCAGGAACACGATGGGGAAGAGAATAGGCCGTGCAGTGGGCAGCAGCATAGGAGGGCAACTCTTCCTGAGGTCCCACTATCAGATATGCATTCCCTTGGCCATCCCATCGAGCTGTTCGTCCATTCCTATGCACGTAAGTAACCTGGTCGGCAGGAAGATGGTAATGAATCACGTTGTCCACTCCCTCGATATCCAAGCCTCGTGCTGCCAGGTCGGTGCAGACAAGCACATTGCAACTTCCGCATGCAAAGCGATGAATGGCGCGCTCGCGTAACTGCTGATCCAAGCCACCATGAAAGAGCACAGCCGATACGCCATGAGCGCGAAGATACTCACCCACTCTTTCTACACTCTCCCTGTAACCCAGAAAGACAAGACTTTTGCGGGCACCGAGCACACATAAGAGCCGCAGGAGAGTCTCCAGCTTGTCCTTGTCAGGAGAAGCCACACTATAGACAGAGATGCTCTCGGGAATGGGTTCGTGAGCATCCAGGAAGGACAGCCTATGGAAATCATTTCCCCCTGCGAATGCAGGGATAGAGGGATTGTCGGTGGCCGAGAGTAATATGCGCCGGCGCACGTGCCCCATCTGCGCTATGATGGACTCCATCTGAGACTGAAAACCCAGTTCGAGCGACTTATCAAACTCATCTATGACGAGGGTCTTCACTTGCCCTACCGACACATTCCCCTTGGTGAGATGGTCCAGCAGGCGGCCTGGTGTGGCTATTATCATCTGTGGACGTAAGCCTTTCATGCTCCTATGCTCATCCATGGCAGCACGGCCACCATAGCAGGCCATGACGCGACATTCAGGGCACAGACGTCTCACCACGTCAGCAGTCTGGATGGCCAACTCACGAGAGGGCACCAGCACCAGTGTCTGCAGACCATCCTCATCGGCCACCATCCTGTCCAGGACAGGCAGCAGATAAGCCAAGGTCTTACCTGAGCCAGTGGGGCTCAGCAGCACTATCCGCTCACAGCGGCGTGAAACCTGAAGCATCTCCTCCTGCATTACATTCAGCTCCGTAATGCCTAATTTTGACAGATTATATATCATAACAGCCGCAAAGGACGATAATAATTTTCACTTAACCAAGAATAAACTTGTCCAAGTCTGTTCAATGAAGTAATTTTGCATAAGATGAAAACGAAGATACTGACTTCATGGCTGTGCCTGCTGGCAGTCTGCTGTCATGCACAGAAGATATCCCTGCAGGTGGCGGACAACTGGGTGGAACTCCATGCCGAAGAGATGCAGACCGAGATTAAACCAGGGTGGAGCATCGCTGGACGCAAACTCAAGGACAAGCGCGCACTATACCTCTGGGGCAAGACATCACGGCAGATGACCGATGACAGGAAACCCCTGCTCATGGTGGAACCAGCCGAGAAGGAGACGCTTGTGGACTATGCCCTGATAAAGTTAAGCACGAGACGTGACCACCGCCGACTTCCCAAGGATGTTCTGCGCGAGAACACCTACATGCGCTTGGAGCCCCCTGGCTTCAGCATCAAGCCTGAGGGTAAAGAGGCATTCGTCTGTCAGCCGCTCACGAGCCTCACGCCTGGCGAATACATCCTGGTGTATCTCAGCCAAACCCTTGGAGAGCATGAAGCAGGCTACAAGGTGTACCCCTTCAGCATACCCTAAACATCCACTTCCCCCATACAGAAACCTATAACCTTCCTAAGAGAGCACATCACAGAGTGCCATGCAGGAATCAAAACCCCTATAAAACAATGAACTTTCTTTCTCCCCCACCCTTCCTACCAGAGACCACCGGTCCGGAAGCAGATGCGCGTTACAAGAGGCTTCGTGCACAGGTATTCACAGGTGCATTCATCGGATATGCCGCCTATTACCTGGTACGCAAGAACTTTGCCATGGCCATACCCATGCTATCCCAGTTTGGCATAGACAAGAGCGAACTTGGTATAGCCTTGGGAATGAACGCTGTGGCCTATGCCCTCAGCAAATTCCTCATGGGCTCTGTATCGGACCGTTCCGATGCGCGGAAGTTCCTTCCCCTGGGCCTGGTACTGTGTTCCATAGCCATGGCTTGCATGGCAGTGCCCGTCACATGGCTCGACCTGGCCCATCATCCCGAGCGGAAGATGCTGGCCATCGGCATTATGGCAGGACTGAACTTCCTGGTGGGATGGTTTGGCGGCATGGGATGGCCACCCTGCGGGAGAGTGATGACCCACTGGTTCTCACAGAACGAACGTGGAACGATGATGTCCATATGGAACTGCGCCCACAATGTAGGAGGTGGCCTCATAGGCCCCATGGCATCCTATGGAGCCATCTGGTTTGGTTCATGGCTCTACGGAACCCATGAGGAATTCTATTTCCTGGCGGGTACGTTCCTGTTCCCTGCTGCTGCCGTACTGCCCATTGCTCTGCTCACATACCTGCTCTTGCGCGACACTCCGCAGAGCCAAGGACTCCCTGCTGTGGAGAAGTGGCGCAATGATTTCCCACAGCATTACAACGAGGAGAGCGAGAGCGTGCTGCGAATACGCGACATCATGCTCCGACACATTCTGCCCAATAAATTCCTGTGGGCCATAGCCCTCAGCAATGCATTCATCTACATGGTACGCTATGGTTGCCTGGACTGGGCCCCTGCCTTACTTCACGACCAGGGAGTGGATATCAAGCAGGCTGGATGGGCATACTTCGCTTACGAATATGCGGCCATACCTGGTACGCTCATCTGCGGCATCATCAGCGACCGACTCTTCAAGGGGAACCGTGCCTGGCCCACTATGGTCTTTATGGCACTCGTGGCCATCTTCATCGGCATCTACTGGTATGCCTCCTCGCTGGAAACTCCCAGCATAAGTCTCATCACGCTGAGCCTCACAGGTATCGGATTCTTCATCTATGGTCCTGTCATGCTGGTGGGAGTACAGGCCCTGGATCTGGTGCCCAAGAACGCGGCAGGTACGGCAGCAGGTCTGACAGGCTTCTTCGGATACTTCTTCGGCACAGCCATTCTGGCCAACACCGTCATCGGACTCATCTCCACGCATGCGGGCTGGTCCTGGACGTTCGTATCTCTCCTGCTGGCTTGCCTCCTCTCCATACTGCTCATGATTCCCACTCTCGGTGGAAAGAGAGCATGAGGATGAAGGAATGAGGGAAGTCCGCAGAAAAACCATGTGGTTTCTCTACCGCAGATGAAACGCAAACGTTTGCGATAACAGATGCAAACGTTTGCGGGAATATTCCCTGATAAGTTGCTAAAAGCCCTATTGAAATACGAGTCATCGATAAACCCGCATAGTGGAAAAACGGCTCAATGGAAAAACCATGGGGCATCAAAATGAAGGCGCCTTTTCCTGTAAGTGTTTACGGAAAAGGCGCCTTCACGAAGAAGGTTCGGAACATCAGAACTCCAGATCGGCCCAATGAGGATTGTGGTCGGAAAGTTGACGCTTGGGATTCTCTCGCTCTATATGGCTCTGCAGAACCTTCACATTAGGAGTAATGAAGATGAAGTCTATCTTGGGAGCCTGCAGGGGAGATATTCTGCAGAAGCTATGGAAGGTATAAGGAGCACCAGTATGATGGGCTGTCATATGATAAGCATCGTTCATCTTGAAGGCATCGGTGACCATGGTCTTATAGGCCTCGTCGGACTCCTCAATGTTGAAGTCGCCTGTAACTACTGCAGGGTTGCTGCCCACGATTTCCTGAATCTTCTTCATGATGAGCTTTGCACTCTCCTTGCGTGCAGTGACTCCCACATGGTCATAATGGGTGTTGATGGCCATGAAGATGCGTCCAGTAGCCTTGTCCTTGAGTTTGACATAACTGGCAACACGTTCTATAGCAGCATCCCATCCCTTGGAACCAGGGACATCGGGTGTCTCGCTCAACCAGAAATTGCCCTTGTCCAGAGCCTCGTACTTGTCCTTGAGGTAAAAGACAGGCGTAAACTCCCCTTTCTCCTTGCCATCGGTTCTGCCTACACCCACATAGTCATAGTCCTTAAGGTAATCTCTCAGATACTGGAGTTGCTTGAAGGTAACCTCCTGCATACCCACGATATCTATCTTGTTGTCAAGCACATACTGGGCCACACGCTCCTTGCGTGAATCCCATCCACAACCAATCTTCTCATCGTCGGAAGCGATACAGCGGATGTTGAAGGTACACCATCTGACCTTCACAGGATCCTGAACCTTTTCTTTTGCAAAACTCAGCAGAGGCATACAGATGAAAGCCAATGCCAACAAACATTTTCTATTCATAGTCAAATATCAAAAATTAGGTATTATTTGCGAACCTTGAACTTATAGTTGCCTGCAGGTAGCAAGAGGCACAGGCGACCCTCCTTCTGCACCTTGCTATCTGTGCAGATATATGCCTCTGCACCTTTTGCCTGAGCAGCATCCTGACAGGGAAGATAGTAGTATGCATGCGTATCCTTAGGCACCGTGATGCTATAGACATCAGTGGTTTCTCCCAGCTGGAACGCAGTCTTCACCATACCGCGGATGGTGGGTATGCTGATGTCGGCCTTCTTGAAACGAACTGGCACAGGACAAACCGAGAACACTTTCCATCCTGGCTCTCTCACGCTCACACCCATCAGATACTGGGCGATGACGGTGAGGGGACCACCGCTCCAAGCATGATTGGTGGTGCCGCCACCGAATCCGTTTGCTCCTGCGAGCCATCCTTCGTAGAGGGTGGTATGCAGGGAATCCATCACCATATGATGGTAGCGCTCATGGGCACGCTCCATGGCATATTCTCCATCTCCCATCTGGAAGAGCGATTCCATGACGTACTTCTCCATATAAGGGCTTGCATGCTTCTGCGTACGTAGCAACTTGCTGATGGCAGGATATTTGTCGGTATCTGCTATTCCGCTTATGATGGCCAGAGCCTGTACACGGTCATCAGTATCCCCCGTGAAGGTGGGATGACGATAAGCCTTACCTGTCCAGCAGGCATTATAGCCACGCTTCACCTGAGTCATCATCTGACGGAAGAGATAGGCATCCTGAGTCTTTCCGAGCAGATCAGCCATGCGGGCAGCTGCATCCAGAGCCATGTAATGCCATGCAGCATAGATGAGGCGCATGTCGCGGTGATCACCCCAGTCGCCCCAGTCCCAGGCTCCATGTCGTTCGGCTGTAAGGCCACCGGGCTCTATCTTCCATACATCGAGATAACGGCATACAGCAGGATAAACCTCTCTGATGGTAACCGTATCGGCAGTGTTCATATAGTAATTCCAGAAACCGTACAGACCGATGCTGGCCAACATCTGCGCGGGCAATTCTGAATCGTAGTTGCCAGGGATGGGGCTGTGGATGATGCCCTGATCGTTCTGGAAAGCACACAGTTCCAGGATACCCTTGCGCATGAGATGATGCACACGTGGACTATACGTATAGAAGCATTCACCCATCAGCACAGTCGCATCTCCCCACCATTGGGCTCGCTCACGGTCGGGACAGTCATAATAGGTGTCACGCATATTCACATAGAGCGTGCGCAGGCCCTTCTTCCAGAAGCGGTTGAAATAAGAGTCGTCGCAATGGAAACTGCCTTCGGGCAGTCCGTCATACCCACTCTCCCGGTACTGCAATTTGGTCACCCTTACGTGATGAGGCAGAATCGCATAGAGAATCTCTCCATTCATCCACCCCAGCGATTCGTATGACTGTTTTCCCTTGCAGGTGACATATTCGGCACGCACACTCCATTCACTTCCTCCCTGGATATGATCTGTCTGCAAGCGTATCAGACTACCTCCCTCGGGATCTTCCACCTCTATGTAAGGAGTGAGGTGCATATTGTAGGGAAGGTGAGCCACCAGCGTATCCTCCTTCTCACCCTCTATGCGCGTAAACTTCACTTTCTTCAGACCGAAGTCTTTGAAGAGGGGGATGGGACGCTCATGAAGAGCATTCCACGGAGCATCGCCTGCCTTACCTATCTCCTTGCTAGCCACATAGGGTTTCTCAGCATCAGCCTGAGCCACACGAGCATCATAGTGAATGCTACTTTCGCTCAAACGATAGTTGGGTTTAGGCTCTCCGCATTCCGAATATTCGGCCAGCAGACGGCTTTCCCATTCGCTATTGGAGACCAGCCCGATGGCGGGAGCAGAAAAGAGCAAACCCATCCGTCCGCTGTCGATATGGCTGAATCCTGTCTTTCCAAAATGCCACACCAGCACCTCGATGCTATTGACACCCTTGCGCAGATGAGGACGAAGGTTGACCACGTCATAGTAGGAATCTGTAGGATTAGGTCCACGCTTGAGGCCTCCCTCAAAGACCACTTGTTTGCCATTGACATATAGCCAATACTTGCTGTCCACACATATATTGGCAAGCACCTGTTCGGGCAAACTCTTGATAATCACATCCTTACGATAACGCGCCCATGAGTTGGGCACATCGGCATTACCTTCCCCTACAGTTATCCATTTGGCATCATTCCATTGGGCCAAAGCTGACAATGCGTAGGAGAGCAGAATCACAACAATGAATAGACTCTTTCTCATGTAAATAATCAATTATGGTATTTAACAGATAAGTTTGTTTCTATATCTACTCCGAACATATAGGGACGCCATCTATTCTTTACTTCCCTCTCGTCATTCAAAGTTACGGAAAAAGAAGCAAACACGCTCTCTGCCAAATGGTTTTTCGTAGAAAAAGTGAGATATCCATGAGAAAATCCTTAAATTTGTGCATAGAACATAGGGAAAACATGAGTGAGAACTACTTACAGATAAAGGATGACTGGGAAGTGGCACGAGTCCTTCACCAGGAACAAACGGAGATACGAAGATGTGCCTTCCAGAGTGTCAATCTGACTGCTGAGACGCAGTTGGCCCTTGAGCATACTTACAGGGATTGCCTCTTCATCGGGTGCACCTTGCCACTGGGACTGAAGAAGCTTTCCAAGGACTGCCTCTTCTTGCCCGACATGGGTGAGACATTTCATTACAGGAATCGTCTCTACACTCCCGAGGAACTCTATGAGGGTTATTCCCCCGAGGACCCTCACAGTTACCATTCATGTTATGACGGACGTGTCTATCGTCACTACCTGAAGATGGGCAAACATGCCAGTAATGTGAAGGAAACCCTGGCACGTTCTATGCACGATCACAGCATAAGCGACTGTCTCAGGGAGGTCCTTTCTCATTATGATGAGCACAAACTTGTGGGAGTGATGGGAGGACATGGGCTGCTCAGAGGAGATGCCACTTACCTCAGGGTGGCCATGCTGAGCAAGCATCTCACAGAACAAGGATTCCTGATGATTACCGGAGGAGGACCTGGTGCCATGGAAGCCACTCATCTGGGTGCATGGATGGCAGGAAGAGACGACAGCGAACTGAAAGAAGCCCACAGAATCATGAACAGGGCACAGAAATACACCGATGAGGGATGGTTGGAGACGGCATGGGAGGTACACCGGCGCTATCCACAGCTGGACTATAACAGTCTGGGGATTCCCACCTGGCTCTATGGTCATGAACCATCCACACCACTTGCCACCATGATAGCCAAATACTTCGACAACAGCATACGCGAGGATGGCATCCTATCCATCGCACGTGGAGGTATCATCTACACTCCCGGAAGTGCAGGCACCCTGCAGGAAATCTTCCAGGAGGCTGTCCAGAATCACTACCTTACCTTTGGTTATGCAAGTCCCATGATATTCATGGGCCGAGATTTCTGGACGCACGAAATCCCCATCTGGCCATTGATGATGGACATGGTAGAACGAGGGAAATATCAGAACCTCATATTATGTCTGACAGACAGTGAACGTGAAATAGCCGACGTACTCAACGGATCATCTGCAAGGCTTCAGCCGTAGAAATGGCACGATCACCTATATAAGCCACGATAAAGGCATCGGGGAATAGTTCCTTTGTCTTTTCCAGACTCCTGCGTGCCTCCAGGTAATCCTTACTGCCACCATAGAGCACCTTATACACATTGCCCTTATGCAGTATCTTTACTGGAGCAAGTCCTTTGAGCCGCGAATCTCCTGCCTTGATTTCCTTGGTTACAGAAAAGAGTTGAACACTGAAGATGGGTACACTGTCTGGTTGGGCTGCTTGTGCAACCGGCTTCTTGGTATCTGATACCGAGTCAGCTACAGGATTGGCTGGGACAACTGGTTTCGTGGAGTCGGCTACAGGATTGGCAGGATTGACAGGAGTAACCTGCTTCGTGCTGTCGGCTACAGGATTATCAGGAACATCGGGTTTTGCTGCATCTGCATCCGAACCGAGAGCTCTTCTTTGTGCAAACAGTCTCTTGATGGCGGCTTCCGAACCTGGTGGTTCTTTTTGAGCAAACATTTTCCTGATGGCAGCTTCGGAGCCAGGAGGATCCACCTGAGCAGACGAGGAACCATAGGCGGCCGTTGTATCATCTACGGTGATTCCATTCGCTGGGTCCGTTACCGATGAGGACAGCTGGTCAGGAGACAGGGCTTGTGCTGTCAACCGAGAATCATCAGATGAGACATTATATGTGGAGGACACCTCGTTGCGCAGACGGTCAACTTTCAGGCCGCTGTTGGTGCCGAGCGACTGTCTCAGAGTGCGTAGTGTGCGTAAGTGCGTATTGGCCTGCGTGGTCGTATAATATTCATTAAGAGCATTATAGATATCCAGGGCTATCTGCTTCTGTCCACGTTCGCTCTGGAGATAAGCGGCATCACTCACATTACTGAGGAATCCCACCTCGGTGAGCGCTGCAGGCATCTCCGTATTTAATAGCACATACAGGTTACTGGCTCGGGCTCCACGGTCGGCAGGTCGGCCTGATTCGTAATAACTCTTCTGCAACAGCCATGCCAGCAATTCGCTCTTATCTGCATTGCGTTCCAGATGACTTGCCTGTACGATACTCTTTGCTCCTTTTTTGTTTGCGTGAAATGTCTCCGTACCAGATAGCAAGCGATTGTTTTGGGCAAAGTTGATGTGAATGCTCAAGAAGAGATCGGCACGGTTGCGATTAGCTATCTGGCAACGTTCGTCAAGCGAAACGAAGGTATCATCCGTGCGTGTAAGGATAAGTTTTATGCCTGGTTTGTTCTTTCGTATCAGTTCTGCTACTCGATTGGTAAGATTCAGAGTAAGGTCCTTCTCCAATACATTTTTCAGACAAGTGCCTTGGTCCTTACCACCATGTCCTGCATCCAATACCCACACCAGAGGGCGCAGCTGACGGGAAAAGCAGGATACAGAAAGGATATATATCAGAAGAAGCAGTGGAATACGTTTCATGATGCAAAGTTAGTGGAAAATAGCTGTTTGTACAAGCAAAGGCTTCCTATTTTCATTCATCTGGTATCGGTCATTAGCCACAGAAAAGAGCCGAAGGACATGGTAAGAAAGTGCTAATACTACACTTTGTAAGAGACTGGCGGTGTGAATCAAGAGATGGAGATGGACGAATACATCATCGCCATCAACCGGATACGTGGAAAAAGCCAATCAGTTGCAGATACAGTTTCAGTCAGAAGACACTCCAGTATCAGCCGCTTGAAACTCCAGTATCAATTAACATAAACTGAAAAGGATACTGAATAGGACTGATTATCAATAGGAAAGCATTGGTGCTCGAGAACGTTTCTGAAAACAATGCAGGAGGCTAAGACAAAACGCTTTAGCCCCCTGAAACATGAATTAGAACATGCCTATATGCTTATTTGGGAAGGCGGAACATGATGGGAAGAGTCATTCCGGAAGAGACCTTCTTGCCATCCTTTACCGCAGGTTTCCACTTAGGCATTGCCGTCAGGACACGAATAACCTCCTCATTGAAGCCCTCATCTGGGGTCTTCTTGATAGATACGTCTGAAATCTTACCTTTCTTGCTTACAACAAAATAGGCCATAACACGGCCCGACTTCTTCTCCTTAAGCATGGCATCCGGATAACGTAAGTTCTTGGAAAGAAAAGTCATGAGAGCTACGTCGCCACCAGGGAACTGAGGCAGTTCGTCAACCACGGAATACACGCTATCTGCTATTGCAACCTCCTTGCAGGTGCAATGTGCCTCGGCTTGAATGCAGAAGCACATGATGCTCAAGGCAAATACACAGAACTGCAAAACACCTTTCTTCTTCATAAACAACATATTTAATATATAAGTAAATCAGTCTTCATGCTCTACTCTCAGCCAACCATTCGCCCAGCTGTTGGATGTCTCGTGCTATGAGGTCGGGCTGACGAGGTGCCTCACGTGCCACTTCCATCGTGGTTTCCCCAGAGAGAACCAGACATCCCACAGCGCCGGCATTATGAGCCATGGCAATATCCGTATAGATACGGTCGCCCACCATACAGATTTCCTCTGCTCGGAGACCCATCTGCTGCTGAATGCCTAACAGCATGTTGGGGTCGGGCTTGCCGAGGGTGATATCGGGCTTGCGTCCGCCTGCTGTTTCAAGCATGCGGCAGATGCTTCCACAGTCCACCAGTATGGTGCGCTCGTTGGTGGGACAGACGAAATCGGGATTAGTGGCAATATAAGGCAGTCCTTGCTTTATCCACCATGCGGCCCTACAGGCTCTGCTGTAGGTCAGGGTCATATCAAAGGCAGCCACCACTATATCGGGAACATCATCGGGGTCGTCTGCTGTGGAGATGAATCCAGCCTTGAGGAATTGCTCCGTCATGCTGGGCGTTCCCAGCAGGAAGAGCTTACGGGCCTCTGGGTAATGGCTGTGGATATAGTCGATAGTGGCTATGGTGGTGTTATAGATCTCCTTCTCTGTGGCATGGATTCCCATGTGCTCGAGTTTCTGCAGATAAGCATCAATGCTCCTGCTGGGATTGTTTGTCAGAAAGGAGTAGGTGATCCCCATTTGTTTCAATCTCTCCAGGAAAGGGATGGTGAAGGGGAAGAGCGTGCTCCCCATGTAAATAGTGCCATCCATATCCAAGGCCACGTGGCGTATGCCACGAAGCATCTCCTTAGTCTTCTGATCCATAGCCGTCTGCTTTTGCTTTCCACATTGTGCTGAAGGTAATCACACCTAACAATGCCACTCCTATCATTCCCATGAAAACATAGTCCCAACTCTTCTCTGGATTGACCTTATTCATCAGGTCAACAAACATGCCAACTCCAACACCGGAGACGAGTCCGCTGGCATAACCGAACAGTCCCACCAATCCATTGGCAGTGGCAGCGGCACGGTTAGTGGCTTGATTGGCTGCCGAGATACCGATGAGTGCCTGAGGTCCATAGATGCAGAATCCTGCCATGGCAAGTATTATCACCATAAACCATGATGGTGTGGTGGAGGGAAGAACAAGGAAGATGCCCATAAACACTGCCACTCCGAGCATACAGAAGAGACAGGTACGATGGGCTTTACCATGCAGGAAACGGTCGGTGAGCCATCCGAAACAGAGTGTTCCCAGGATGCCGAAGATCTCAAATACGGCCACTGTCCATCCTGCATCCGACAGGCTCATACCGCGTGCCTCCTTGAGGAAGGTAGGTCCCCAGTCGAGGACAGCGAAGCGGACTATATAGACCAGGAAGTTTGAGATGCCCAGAATCCATATCCATCGGTTGCGAAACACCATCTTGCGCAGGAAAGCCTTATACTCTGCTCCACCTTCATTGCCTTTCTTGTTGACCCGATGTATCTCCTCAAGTCCAACTGAGGATGGTGTGTCGCGCAGAAAGGCGAAGATAAACAGGGAGCCTGCCAGCGCTATCGTGGCAGGAATCCAGAAACACCATCGCCATGCGCCATAATGGGAGGCCGACTCTATGACACTTTGCATGCGTTCTGCATCGGCCATGTCCACATGAAGATTGGCAGCTATGGAAGCCACTATCTCGGGGTTGGCTGCCATATTCATGCCTAAAGTGCCCATGACATAACCACAGAGAATGGCCACGATGCTGGCACCCACGGAATGTGAGGTATTCCATATGGACATCTTGGTGGCCAGTTGGTTGGCAGGAATCCAATGGCTCAACAGTCGGGCACAAGGAGGGAATCCGCTCCCTTGGAAGAGATTGTTCAGTAAGAGGATGATACCGAACACCAGCACCATCATATTGGTAAACTGTGGGCCCGACTCTTCACCTGTGATGAGCGCACTGATGTCGGCACCAAACCCGAAGGCATAGTTGGCTATGGCACACAACAAGAGTCCTATGGCCATATGGAAACGTGCATTCATTCGGTCGGCCATATAGCCATTAAGGAATCGGCTCAGGCCATACACGATGGTAACGAGGGTCATGATGATACCAAAGCTGGTCTTGGTGATACCGTATTCCGCGCTCAGGCCGGGAATCGCAAACGAGAAATTCTTGCGAACGAAATAGAACAGAGCATATCCTATCATCGTGACGATGATGGTACGCCATTGCCAATAAAGGAAACTTTTGGTGGTCTTTGTGGTATTCATTGTCTTATGCTACTAAAGTAGTTTTAGTTTATGGATTAAGCTGTTCTGTTGTCTGTCAAGCAAACCGCGTGTTCATCAGGAGGTCTGTCCACTCCTGCATTTTACCCATACGTACTGCCACGTCAAAGATGGTATATCTGCGACGTATCTGTTGCGAACGGATGATGGTGTCACGCATCTGCTCAGCAGACAGACAGATATCACGGGGATGAGTGGGAGCACCCACGGCCATGAGTTTCTCTATAGCCTCATCCACGGAAATCAACTGTGCACGCAAGCGACTCTTGAGTTCATCCTGACGGTCTCTCATCGTCATGAAGTGTTGACGAAGTTCCATGGGAGAAGAATACTTGGCCTCTATCTCTCCGGCTGCAAAGGCGGGGAAGTCAGAATCGGCAAACATCTGCATCGATACGGCTTTCTGTTCCTCCAGGGACGGCCATCTGCTCACCAAGGCATCAATATCGAGCTGTGAGAAATCAGTCTGGAGCAACTGCTCGTAGAAGAAGAGAGAGACGATGGTGCCTATGCTCACCTGGAATCCGTGGGATGGAGCCTCTCCGTTGCACATGACAAAGTGATCCATATTGAGCATGTGACTGATCTGATGCTCTGCCCCACTGGCAGGTCGGCTGGAACGAGGATAAGCCTGCATGGCAAACCCACCCAGCATGAGTCCTTCGGCCAAGGCTTTAAGTGCCTGGGCATCTCCGCATCGGCATCCTTCTGGATTTGCCAAGGCATCATGCAACCCTCCCTGTACGATATTCCAGGGAGTCTCATCGATGGGTTCCACTCCCAGTATGTCTGCCACTATCCAGTCGGCACCTGCAGGCACCTTAGCCATGAGGTCGGCATAGCCGCTGGCTGTCATGGAAGAGGGAGCCGTGGAGAGGACATCCACATCAGCCACCACAGCACGAGGAGCAGCACACTTATACGTGCTCTTGATACCATCCTTGGTGATGGATGCACCGAAGGCTACATATCCGTCCATGGAAGCCGCTGTGGCCACCACCATATAGGGACGTCCCTGATGTTCGGAACACAACTTGGTGATATCGTTGATGGTGCCTGACCCTACGGCAATGGCAATAGCCTCGGTCTGCGAGAGCAACTCATCCAATTGTTGGATATACTTCCATTCGGCATGCATGTCTGCATCACGAAAGATGATAGGCGACTCCACAGTGATGCCAGAGTCACGAAGGACGGCGTTCACCTGTTCGCCGGCCACCTTCCAGGTGGCAGAATGTGCCACCACAACCGCCTTGCTGTGGGGAAACTGCGACTTGAATACGGCGGGCACCTTGGCCAGCACTCCGCTTCCTATCTCCAGCGCATGAGTCTGTGTGGCATTTTGTAATGCCAACTGTACTCTGTCCATATCTGATGTAATTTCTATATATTATATATTATAAATAATGTATCCACACTCATCACTTAAATGATGCATATCACGCGAAGCCGTTGAGCCTCCTGGTCTCATCCACATCCAGAGCTTCGGCCAGGATGCTAATGGGATGCATGACCTGAGCCTGAGTGGACATCTCTATCTGCCACTTACACGTCTCGCAGTCACATACCACATAGTCGGCATGTGCATTCATTATCTGACGGAACAGACTGGTACCTATCTTCTGTGAGATACCATAGTTCTCCACCTTGAAACCATAGGTTCCGCCTATTCCACAACATTGCGAATCCAGAATGACCAGGTCCACTCCCGGTATCATCTTGATAAGTTCTGTGCTGTAGATAGCCCAGCCCAGCCTTTCCATGTGGCATGCGGTATGATAGGCCAGCCTGCGTCTGTAATCAGGTCGGAAGGCCAGTTTTACCTTTCCACTGTCCACCAGGCGGAAGATATATCTGGTGGCCAGAGAGAGATGTTTTCGGGCCACATCATTATTGATATTCAGCAGGTGATCATATTCCTCTCGCATGGTGAAGGTGCAGGTGCTTCCTGTGGCTATGATGTCCATGCCCTGGGCAGTGGCCTTTCTCATTGCTGCCATGTTGGCCACCCCTTGTCGGCGTGCTTCCCGTGGCATGCTGTTGGTTATCTTGGCCACTCCACAGCATTTCTCTCCCTCAAGGAGTTGGACGCCATAGCCGATGGCATTCATCACCTTCACAAGATCCTTGCCCAGCTGCGGATAGTTGTAGTTTACATAACAGCCATGGAAGAAACCCACCTGATGCGGGAAACGCCTTTGCTCTGAGGCACAATTCTTGAGAAACCACTTACGGAAAGTCTGCGATGCATACTTGGGCATGGTTCTCCTCTGGTCTATGGACATGATACCATGCATGAACACCGTCTTGAAGAGAGGGATGGAAAGCATGGTGTTCACTATGGGAGCCATCTTGGTGGCCATTGTACCCACGAAATCAGTATTGCAGAGGAGGGTTTCGCGCAGGAAGGGGAATGGTCTCCAGGAGCGGGCATAAGGAGCATAACGGATGCGTGCACTCTGGATGATATCACCTATCTGCACTCCCTGAGGGCATGCCACTTCACAACGCTTGCAATTGAGGCACATCTTGAGTGCTTTGTCGTCATAATATCTGGGATCTTTCATGCGATAGCGCTCCCCATCGGGACCCGCCTGCTTAGGGCCGGGATACCGTGTGGTTACTCCAGATACAGGACAATATACCGTACATATTGAGCATTTCAGGCACGCTTCCAGTTCCTTTTCGCTAATGCTCATCAATTGTATCTTCTTGGACATATGCTTCAATGATTATTATCAAGAATACACTGGGCTACACGAAGGGCAGTGACCATATCCACACCAGCGCCATCGGCCAGTCGGGCGGCATTATGTCCTCCCAGCACAGCGCCAGCGGCATACAGGTTGCTTATGGTGTGTCCTTCCTTCTGTACTTGCTGCTGGGCATTTACTCTGACGCCATAGTGCAGGTAAGGCTGATCATCAAAGACCGATGTGCTTACCCATTGCATTCTATCAGCGGGAGCTGTGACATCCAGATTGAATATCGGTTCATACACACATTCATAATTGGACTTCAGACCATCACTGGTGAAGGAGCCTGTAGCCAGCACAAAATCCGAGGCCTCCAGACGCTCATCGGGCAGGAGTGAAGTCTCCACATAGCGCAATCTTCCATCCTCTATGCATCCACCGGTCACTCTGTTGCCCAGCATATACACACCTCCCAGATTGGCAAAGTACTTCCTGAGGAGTGTCTGTACACGTACACCGGGCACGGAAGGTGGCATTGTGGCAATGAAATGAAGAGGCTTCTGCACACGGTCGCGGATAAAGGAAACAGCCTCCTGACTGTCCATGCCCACGATGGCAGGCATGACTACAGCCTCCACATCATTGGCCACCTTATTGATACGTGAGGCTATCTGCTGGAGTTTCTTGTCGCGAGCAAGCACTTTGGCCAGATTGGAAGAACGCATCTCTGAGGGACTCTGCCGGCGGTGCATCAGGGAAGGTACTGATACCAGAGCCGTCTCCACCTCAGTTCCCAGTTTCTGCAGTCCGTCTGATATGAGGGACACAGGGAAGTCCATGAAGCCAGGCACGTTGACCAGAAGAACTTTCTTGTAAGGGAAGGATTCTGGATGCTGGATGGTCAGATAATCGTCCAGGGTGAACCATGTGGGGCGCAAACTCCCTATAGGGGTCATACGGTAATGATTATGTGTCATTCCACCCTGTCCCTTGAGTCCGCATTCCGTAAATATTCTGAGCGCCTGAGATGCCAGCAAGGGTACGTTGTCCAAGCCTACCAGATGATAAGGATGCTCGGCAGGGAGGGTGTGCAGGGCATCAAAGGGATTGGTCACCACCTTCCCCTCGGGTTCATAGCCCAGGATATCAAAAGAGCCGGAACTGAAATGTAACGTACTTTGGCCGGCAGCAATGACTGCCACATGTCTGCCTTCTCGTGCTAAGGCTATTCCGCACAGGAGTCCGCTCAAGCCTCCACCAATGATGATGTTATCAAATTTCATTTGTGATTATTCTGCTGGTTTACTGACAGAGCACATTCTGTATCTTGTCATTGTTCGTTTTTAGGTCATGAGCATTTATGCCACAGAGGTCCTGATAGATGTGGGTGGTGAGTTGTGCTTCGCTCAGAGTGGCGCCCCATGCCACGGGACACATACCTTTCCATCGTTCGTTGATGAAAGAAGCCACATTGCCTACTGTATCCTTGGGTGTGTGATGAAGAAGTTGGCTCACCAGACATGCAGCCCTGAGTGTGCATAACTGCCCCTGACAGGTTCCCATACCCACTCGGGTACGTCGGCGAAGCTGATCGATGCTTTCCACCGTTCGGTTATTCAAGGCATGCTTTACTTCACCCACTGTAACCTCCTCACATTCACATATCAGAGAATTGTCAAATTTGTCATTGGAGGCTATGTTGTCCGCTAGAGACCCATGGCGTCCCAGTCGTGCCATGAAGGAAAAAATCTGGTTCTCGGGCATCTTCACTTCTTTGTCTTCAGCGCCAGGCAAGGGAACTACAGCCGTCATGCAGGGTTTCTCCACATGGAGTTTTTTGCAAACCAGATTGGTGGCCTGTTCTGCCATAGCTCTGTAGGTCATCAGTTTACCACCCGTGATGGTAATGAATCCAGCCAGTCCGTCACGTGTCTCATGATCCAGACACACGATGCCTCGGCTTATGCTGCGTCCACTGGGATCGTCGTCACTGGCCACCAGAGGTCTTACTCCTGCATACGCTCTCAGGATACGCGTACTGGCCAGTGAGGGCACCAGCTGAATACCTTCGCTCAAGAGAGTCTCCACCTCTTGCTGTGTCACCTTCAGGTCATCCACTGATTCTATGGGTACGCGGTCCGACGTTGTCCCCAGCACCGTGATGGCATCTCCTGGCACCAGGATGTCGGCATTGGCTGGTTTGCGACAGCGATTGATGACCATATTGTTGACCCTGTGTCCGAATATAAGCAGAGACCCCTTGGCAGGGAACATACTTACGTTCACACCCGCTTTCCTGGCCACCAAGGTGCCCCATATACCCGCTGCATTTACGGTCACCCTGGCTCTGTATTCCTGCTCTTCGCCTGTCTTATGATTGACCACCCTCACGCCAAGTACCCTACCATTTTCCATCACGAAAGAGATGAACTCAGTATGGGTAAGTATCTTTGTTCCATGACGATAAGCATCCAATGCATTTGCCAATGTCAGTCTGAAAGGGTCAACAGATCCGTCGGGGACACGCACGGCACCGATAATATGGGGATTCACAGAGGGTTCCAGCCTCTTAGCTTCCTCAGGAGTGAGCACATCTGCTCTGATGCCTGCATTCCGGCAAGCTTCCACAAACTTGCTTTGATAGGCAAGATCATCTTCCGGCAGAGTGATGAAGAGGCCGTCATGCTGCTCCACATAAGGGCGCGCTATGCGACGTAGTATCATATTCTCTTCTATACATTCCCGTGCCGACTCCTGATCTGTGACCGCATAGCGGGCACCACTGTGAAGCAGACCATGGTTGCGGCCTGTGGCTCCCGTGGCCAGATCATGACGCTCTACAAGAAGTACACTCAGGCCGCGCATTGAGCAATCGCGAGCCACACCTGCACCGGTGACTCCTCCCCCAATGACGATTACGTCATAATCTCTCTGGATGACGCCATTCATAATCTATAATCTATAACGATTCTTGTTAGTTGTTTATATATATATAATGTGTAGCCGATATCCAAAGCTTCACATTACATGAGGGGGTAGTCCTTAGGACAGGCCCTCTATCTCTCCGTTGACCAAATCTATGCGTTCTGCTTGCGGACTGCGAGGCAATCCAGGCATTCTCATGATATCACCTGCCACCAGAACCAGCATCTCGGCACCACAGTTGATGACTATGTCTCTCACATTGACACTGAACCCTGTAGGCACGCCGTAGGCTTTGGCGTCGGCAGAGAATGAATATTGGGTCTTGGCTATGCACACTGGGTAATGGCTTATGCCCATCTCCTCTATGCGCTGAATCATCTTCTTGGCAGCGGGAGAGAAGGTGACGCCATCGGCACCATACACTTTTCGAGCCACTGCCAGAGCCTTCTGTTCCACACTCATGTCATCGTCATAGGCCAACTGAAGCGGCTGACTTGGATGTTCATCAATGGTCTTCACCACCAGCTGTGCCAGTTCCTCTGCCCCACTACCTCCTTCATTGAAAGCATTGTTGACAGCAAAAGGCACTCCCATCTGCTGGCAATGGTTTCTGCAGAGTTCTATTTCCTCATCGGTATCTGTGGCAAAACGGTTGAAGCAGACCAGTACACTCTGCCCGAAGCCCTGTAGGTTACGGATGTGACGGTCCAGGTTGGCAAAGCCTTGCTGCAGTCCTTCGGCATGTGGCTTCTTGATATCCTCCAGGGGTACTCCGCCATGCATCTTCAGTCCCTGTGTGGTGGCCACAAGGACCGTAAGCGCTGGCTGCAGACCACTCTTGCGACACTTGATATCATAGAATTTCTCTGCTCCCAGGTCGGCACCGAATCCTGCCTCGGTCACCACATAATCTCCATAGGTAAGTGCCATTCTGGTGGCGAGTATGCTGTTGCATCCATGTGCGATATTGGCAAAGGGACCGCCGTGAACGATGGCTGGAGTCTGCTCGGTGGTCTGGACCAGATTGGGCTGAAGAGCATCCTTCAGGAGTACGCATATAGCTCCTGCCACACCCATGTCCTTCACTCTGAATGGTGTACCATCGGCCTTGAAGCCCAACAGAATATTCTCCACTCTCCTGCGGAGGTCTTCCTCTCCTGTGGTCAGACATAGGATGGCCATTATCTCGCTTGCGGGTGTAATGTCGAATCCGCTCTCCATCACCACTCCGTTGGTCTTAGCACCCAATCCTGTCACTATGCTTCGCAGATTACGGTCATTGACATCCAGCACTCTCTTCCACAGCACTTCGCGCAGGGAGAATCCTTCATCACGGTGCTGATAGATATAGTTGTCCAGCAGAGCGGCTATCATATTGTGAGCCGAGGTGATGGCATGGAAATCACCTGTAAAGTGCAGGTTTATCTTATCCATCGGGAGCACCTGTGCATAACCGCCTCCAGCGGCACCACCCTTCATGCCGAAGCAGGGACCCAGAGAGGGCTCGCGCAAGGCCACCACAGCCTTCTTGCCGATGCGGTTCAATCCCAATGCCAGGCCTACGCTCACGGTAGTCTTTCCTATTCCTGCCTTGGTGGGTGTGATGGCAGTGACCAGTATCAGCTTATGCTTTCCTGCCTGATGCTCATCTATCAGTTTCAGGGGAAGCTTGGCTGCATATCTGCCATAGGGCTCAATGACCTCTGCTGACACTCCCAACGACTCAGCCACTTGAGCAATAGGTTTCAAGGGCGTTTCACGTGCAATCTGAATATCTGTCTTCATAACCGTTTAAGGACAATAGTTATTATTATCAAACACAAATTTACTTAATTTAATCGGTTGCACAAGTCTATTTTCCGTAAATTTGCAAAGGAATAAGAACATCAGGAACAGGAAAGATATGAAACAGACCATTCAAAACGGTGTATTGACGCTCTGTACAGATAGCAGAGGAGCAGAGGTAATCAGCCTCAAGAAGAACCAGGAGGAGATTATCTGGTGGGGAGACAGCGAATATTGGGAAGAGCACAGTCCCACCCTCTTTCCCTGCATAGGAGGAAACTCAGGGGGCGTGCTTCGCCTGGATGGAAAAGAATATGCGCTTCGCAAACACGGCTTTGCCAAAATCATGGAATTCCAGCAGGAGGAAGTCACCCAGGACTCCGTCACATACATGCTTCGTGCCACCGACGAGACGCTCGCGGCATTTCCTTTCCAGTTCCGCTTCTCCATACGGTACCGTCTGGAGGGAAACACTCTTCAGGTGACCTGGAACGTAAAGAATGATTCCTCCACCCCCATGCCCTTCATGGTGGGAGCACATCCTGCCCTGGTTCTGCCCTCCTTTGAGGCTTCCGATCAGGTACACGGGTATCTGAGGTTTCCCCAAGTGGACTGTCTCCTGAGCACACACACCCTCACGCATGGCCTGGCAGAACCCGACAGGGTGGAACCGTTCCCGCTCGCCGACCATCTGCTGACATTGGGCAATGACACCTTTGCCGGCGATACCATCCTCGACTGCACAGGCCGAATCAGCTGTGTGGAACTGCTGGACAAAAACAAAGTTCCTCGCGTGCGCATCTCTTATGACATGCCCGTGCTGGCCCTCTGGGCACCCAAATCGGGATGTTGCCCCTTCGTATGCGTAGAACCATGGGCAGGATGCTGTGACGAATGGCAGAGCCAAAAGGCTTTCTCTGAGCGCCCCTTCGTAAACATAGCAGCTCCAGGGCAGGAGTGGACCCTCTCTTACACGCTCACCGTCCTCTCATAAGCAATGCCGATGCCCCTGAAGCAGTCCATACACTTCGTTTCCTACACAGCAGAATGATACTGAACAGACTCTCTATTTTCAATTATAAGAATATCTCATCGGCCGAACTCGACTTCGTTCCCAAACTCAACTGCCTGGTGGGAATGAACGGCGAGGGAAAGACCAACGTCCTGGATGTCATTCATTTCCTCAGTCTGGCCAAGAGTTCCACCACCAGCATGGACTCACAAGCTATCATGCACGGACAGGAACTCATGTCCATCCAGGGGGAATACGAACACGAGGATGGCACGCACGAGACCATTCACTGTGGTCTGAAAAAGGGCCAGAAGAAAGTGCTCAGGAGAGGCAAGAAGGCATACAGGAGAATAGCCGACCATATAGGTCTCATCCCGCTCATCATGGTCTCCCCTGCCGACCAGTGGCTCATAGCAGGAGGCAGCGAGGAGCGCAGACACTTCCTGGATATCGTCATCTCGCAGTATAACCAAACGTATCTGGATGCTCTCGTGCGGTACAACAAGGCGCTGCAGCAACGCAACACCTTGCTCAAGCAAGAGGAAGAGCCCGATGACGAACTGATGGCCCTGCTGGAAGAGGAAATGGCTCGAGTGGGCACCTATATCTATGAGGAAAGGAAAAGGTATGTGGAACTCTTCATTCCCACATTCCAGAGTTTCTATAGCCTCATATCCCAGGAGAAGGAACAGGTAAGCCTGACCTATTCCTCTCACGGGGAGAGGGGGGACCTGCTGGAAGTCATACGCAGAGACAGAGCCAAGGATCGTGCCGTGGGATATTCCCTGCACGGCACACATCGGGACGACCTGCAGATGATGCTGGGCGGATTCCCCATTAAGCGAGAAGGGTCACAGGGACAGAACAAGACCTTCCTCATTGCTCTCAAACTGGCTCAGTTTGATTTCCTGAAGCAGACAGGCAGCCATACCAGTCCTCTGCTCCTGCTCGACGATATCTTCGACAAACTGGACGCCACACGCGTACAGCAGATTATCAAGTTGGTGAGCGGCGACCATTTCGGACAGATCTTCCTGACGGATACCAACAGGGAACATCTGGACCACATCCTATCCACCACCGCCAGCAGCTACAGGTTGTTCCAAGTGAAAGGAGGAAACATCACCACATGAAAAAGTTTCAGACGGAAGGCATCTCTGCCATCCTCAACCAGGTCATACGCGAGGAAGGATTGGAGATACCCATGCTCGAACAGCGTGCACTCAGGGCATGGCCCGAAGTGATGGGTGAGGCCATAGGGCGTTACACATCAGACATCAAGATTCACAACGGCATCCTATATGTGAAAATCACCAGCGCACCACTCAGACAGAATCTGCAGATGACGCACAAGAGAATAGCAGAAATGATCAACGCGCACGTGGGTTCGCACATCCTCTCCGATGTCAGATTCGTTTGATAAGGTCGTCATATCATGCCATGATATCGTCATTTCATGGCATGATATCATCATTTCATGGCATGATACCATCATTTTAAGCCACGTTTTGCTTGAGGCATAAGGATGAGTCTGCTAAGGTAATAGACTATAAAGATACGGTTATAAGGCCTTAGCAATTACTACAGCTCAGTCAAGAAGACATGGGGGAAAATATTCCGGGACACATTTCACAATGGCCAAGAAAAGGAAGGATAAGATAGTGTAAACAGGCAGACAATAGATCACAGCGTTGAATGTGCAAAAGCGCATGTTACTATTTGTATGTTCACAGGTACCACTCGCGCGGGAGCATCCAGGCGTATATATATATAATGTATAGGCGGCGATGGCAGATTCTGCGATTATCACGCTCGTCTTCTGGGTAAATACTTATTGAACAACATTGCCTGTCCGCACTCCCCTGCAGAAAGGGGTAATAGGAATACGACACAAACAGATGAGTTCCAATCAGGAAATGCGTAAAACAAACCAACAAGGAAGAATACAAACACAAAGAAGAAATGATAAAATTGTAAAAATCGGACAAAAGAGACGACGATTATGACAAAAAGTTAAGTTTCTGCACAGAATATTATAAAAATATAGGCAAAAAAGATTTGTTTTTCTTTTGGTTCTTGAAATAATAGGTTAACTTTGCATCGCAAAAGTGTAACTACTTAGCATTAGAACAAGAGAATTAATAAGAAATCAACAATTGTCTAATCTTTTAAATAGATTTAAAAATGAAAAAGATTACTTCTTTGGTTATCGCCCTCTTCGCGGTGGCAACCAGCGCTACTGCTCAGTACAACGTGAGCGGTCATCGCTTCTTTGACAACTGGTCAATCGGTGTTGACGGTGGTATGACCACCAACCTGCACGACTGGGATACTCCCAATGGCGGTGTAGCAGGCATCCAGCTGACCAAGGGTATCACTCCCGTATTCTCACTGCAGAGTGAACTCCAGGCCGGTTTCAACAACTGGAGCAACTGGAACGTGTCTCACTCTGATTTAGTTGTGGACAACTTTACAGCTACCTTGATGGGTAAGATCAACTTGATGAACTGGTTCTGCGGTTACAAGGGTGAGCCCCGTCTGTTTGAGGTTGGCTTGAAGGCAGGTATCGGTTATCTGCACTATTTCTATCCTACCGACTCTCAGTACAACAGTAAGCCCTACCGTAACGCTGCTGTGAGCAAGTTCGGTGTTGACTTCGATTTCAACCTGGGTGAGAAGAAGGCTTGGACTCTGAGCGTGAAGCCCGCTGTTGTGTTCGACATGACTCATGCCAACGAGACACACGGTGCAAAGACTGGTTACAACAACGCGCCTAACGCTATGTGGGGCTGCGACAATGACAGCCACTGCGGTCAGTTCAGCCACGCTGCCACATTCCAGCTGACAGCCGGTGTTACCTATCACTTCAAGACCTCTAACAAGACTCACCACTTCACCACTGTGGAGCCCGTCATCGTAGAGAAGACTGTGGAGAAGATTGTTGAGAAGCCCGTAGAGAAGATTAAGGAAGTTCGCGTAGAAGTTCCTGCTAAGCCCTATGGTAACACTTACGTAGTAGAGTTCGCACAGAACAAGAGCATCCTCACCGGTACCGCTAAGGCTACTCTGAATGATGTTCCTGCCAACGCAACCGTTACTCTGGACGCTTATGCTTCTCCCGAAGGTGCTAAGGCTTACAACAAGAAGCTCTCTCAGAGACGTGCCGACGAGGTTAAGAAGTATCTGGAGGCTCGTGGCATCAAGGTGGTTGGCGTTACCGCTCACGGTGCTGAGAGCGACAGCTCAAACCGCGTGGTTTACGTTCGCGTAAAGTAAGCAGTTGACTTATACGTCATAGTTTGGAGACGGATTTTGCAGATGCAGAGTCCGTCTCTGCTTTTTGACACCATCAAAGATGCAAAACAACCGACATGCAGGCTACGTGGCAGGTATTCTGGCTGCGGCCTTCTATGGACTGAACCCTCTCTTTGCCCTTCCTCTCTACCAAGGAGGGATGGATACATGGTCCATCCTGCTCTTCAGATATCTGCTCTCATTACCCATGCTCGCTATGATGCTGTGGCGGCAGGGCATCAGCTTTGGAATCAACAGGCATGAGGCTCGCGAACTGTTCCTGCTGGGGATGCTCATGGCAGGCTCATCGGCCCTGCTCTATTTCGCTTATAACTATATGGATGCGGGCATCGCAAGTACCATCCTGTTTGTCTACCCCATCCTCACAGCCGTGATGATGGCAGTCAAGTACGGCGAACGCATGCATTGGCTGGTGGGGATGTGCCTGATGATGGCCTCACTGGGAATCTATATCCTGAGTACAAGCGGACAAGAGGGTGAAGCTCACGTCACCGGCACAGGAGTGATACTCTCCATCCTATCGGCTCTGGCCTATGCCTTCTATCTGACCTTTATCAACAAGGGGACCCTGCAGGGAATGCCCTCGGTGAAGGTGACCTTCTATGTGCTTACTATGGGATGTCTGATGCTGGTGGTGGGTGTGTGCCTCCAGGGACATCTCACCATACCCCACGGATGGTATTGGACATGCTCGTTGGGATCGGCTCTCTTCCCCACCACACTTTCTCTGGCGCTCACAGGGATAGCCATCAACCGTATCGGTTCCACAGAGACAGCCATTCTGGGTGCCACAGAACCCGTCACAGCTGTCATAGTGGGCATCATCGTGTTCTCGGAACATATCACGATGCAGAGCGCATGCGGTATCTTGCTGATAGTGATATCGGTATCGATAGTGGTGGCCAAAGACAAGATTAAGAGACATTCTCACAAGGATGCTTGCCATATGAGAAAAATGACGTAACTTTACATGACGTAAAAGCGGTTACAATCAAGCAATGTATTTATCCTAATGACAAAGACAAAAGTATACATCCTGACCATATTGTCATGTATCCTGTTGCCATATGACACCCTGGCACAGGGAATAGAAGCAGAAGAAGCCAACATAGTAATCCTGCCTTCAGCCACTTACAGCAACAATGCCTGGGAAGGCATCTCCTACAATGCAGACATGGGAGTAACATCGGCATGGGGCGTGGATACTGACGTGCAGGACACTCCTCCTGCCGATGCACAGGGCAGAGAATGGTATGCCTATGACTATATCCCCACCGACGGAAATTTCCAATGGCTGCAGACTCATGCACCCTACTCCACCGACGCCACCTTCCAGAACATGAACTGTACCCTGTGGGGGAGCGGCTCTACCACATCAGACATATACATCAGGCGCACATTCACCCTGGAACCCTTCCAGTGTGATAAGGTCTTCCTGGCTGCAGGACATGACGACGGCCCAAGTCATTATTATATCAATGGGACACTGGTTTATACCACTGGAACAAACTGGACCTCCACTGAATACGTGCAACTGACCAGCGAACAAGTGGCTCTGCTGTATACCGACGGCAGACCCAACGTGATGGCTGTACACGTGCACAACAACTACGGAGGTGGATTTGCTGACTGCGGACTGTACGGCAAGCCATACGAAGACAAGGAGATAGGGAATCTGCCCATGGGATTTGTGGAGACGTGGAATGCACGCATTCTCATCAATCCAGAAGGCGGATACAACGGGATGTTTAACAACACGGAGAGTGAAATACACGGATGGGAAAAACTCTATGAGGCTGGAAGCCAGGACGTATACACCATCACACTGCCCACCGCATCGGTGAGTGAGGAAAATGCACGCGTGCAATTCCGTACGCCCATCACACTCCATGCCACTACCAATTACCAAGTGAGAATGGTGATCAAGTCGGACCATTCCATCTCAGGTGCAAGACTGATAATTGGCGATAATGACCACGAGAACAATGACTTGCTGAACGCAGGATTTGACCTGACAGCAGGTGTAGAAAAGATTATCTCCAAGTCCAATATCAAGGGCATAGACATCGAAGATATGAAGCTGGAACTCCGCATACCCACTCAGGAAGACAATACCAGCATAGAAATATCCCAGGTGAGAATCCTGGACCAGACAACGAAGAAAAACCTGTGGGATGGCACCTCCTATTTCAACTGGCTCTATTATGCCAATCCTGCAACAGGGAACCGCATCAGGGACATGAGGATAGAGGGCAGAAAAGAAACGCTCTCGTGGACCAAACCGGACTTCGACGACTCCATGTGGGCAGAAGCGGCCATGCCCATAGGAAATGCAGGCTACATGCCAGAGGTGAAAACAGAGTGGCCTGGGAATGAGAACACTAACCTGTGGGTGAGACGTAACTTCGAACTGAAGAAGATAGACCCACGTTCAAGATACACCCTAAGAGTGTGTCATGATGATTGCTACAAGATATACGTGAATGGGCATCTGCTGGATGCTGATGAAGGATGGACTGACGGGAAATCCTATGTGAGCCTGCCTATACCCTTCTTCTATCTGCAAGAAGGGAATAACGTGATAGCCACTTATATCCAGCAGAACTGGGGCGGGAGGTTCTATGACTGCGGAATGAAGGTGGAAGAGAACATCTATGATGACTTCGACCTGGATGCCGATCCCACACAAATGGTTATCAACGAGGTACAGGTTCTCAACCTGGACCAGTATATCGACTGGTCATTCAACTATGGCAGCTGGATAGAACTCTACAACCCCACAGACAAACGCATCCCTCTGACGGGAATGTGGATAAGCACCGACATCAACAACCCCTTCCAGCATCAACTGCTCCAGAGCGCAGGAGTAATTCCTGCTAGAGGATTCAAGACTCTGTTCTTCGACCATTACAAGGACGAAGGCGTCTATGGCAAAACAGCTGACAGACAGGTACCACTGAAACTCTCCAGCGAAGGCGGTACTCTGTGTCTGACCAGCAGGGACAGCACACTCATAGGCAGTATCACCTATCCCATGGCCACTGCCAGATGCTCCTATGCACGAACCACTGACGGAGGAGACACCTGGGGGACCACAGGTATGCCCACACCAGCGGCATCCAATGCCACATCGGAATTTGCTACGGAACGCTTGCCTCAGCCTCAACCAAGTGTGGACACAAGACTCTTCACAGAACCACTGGTAGTGAAAGTGCCCATCCCCGAGGGATATACCCTGAGATACACATCGGACGGAAGCACACCCACGAGCACCAACGGAACGACAAGCAACAGCGGCATCTTCACCGTGAGCAACACCACCATCCTGAGATTTATGTTTCTGCGCAAAGGATTCCTACCCAGCAAGGTGGTCACCAGGTCTTATATCAAGAAAGACAAGGACTACTATATGCCCATCATCTCCGTGACCACAGCTGCAGAAAACCTGTATGATGACAGCATAGGGGTATATGTGGACGGAGTAAACGGCGTGGAAGGACGCAACCATGCAAAATCCAACAGGAACATGGACTGGGAACGTCCTGTAAACGTGGAGATTCTGAATGCCAACGGGGATATGGTTATCAACCAAGAGGCAGAATTCAAGGTATCGGGAGGATGGAGCCGTCACTTCATGCCTGCCTCCTTCAAGATAAAAGCAAGCAAGAATTATGAGGGACAAAAGAGCCTGAACGCACAGCTCTTCCCCAACAAACTCTACAACAGATACAAGCAGATACTGATTCGCAACGGAGGAAATGATAACAGCGATACGGCAGGTGGCCGACTCATAGATGCCCTGACGCAACAGATAGTCATCAGCAGCGGATTCATGGTGGACGCACAGGATATGCAGCCCATGCACGTATTCTTCAACGGAGAATACATGGGACTGTTCAACCTGAGAGAGACAAGCAACAGATACCATGGCACAGCCAACTATGGCTATGATGACGATGAGATGGATGCCTTCGAATATTCCAACCAATACGTTCAGACTCAAGGTACCAAAGATGCATTCAACACATGGCTGAAACTGTCAGAACAGGCTGCCGACTCGGCAGGATATGCCCATCTGTGTGAAGTGGTGGATATGGACGAATATACCAACTACTGGGCAGCGGTGACCTACATAGGATCCACCGACTGGATTCTCAACAACAACAATGTCAAGGGATACCGTAATGCCAACAACGGCAAATTCCACCTGGTACTCATCGACCAGGACTTCGGATGGCAAAGCAACAATGCCGTGTGCCAGATAGAAGGCAACAGAGGAAACGAACTGCTCTCGATATTCAACAACACCAGGCAGAACAAGACCTGGCAAAAGAAGTTTGTGGACGCATACTGCATTCTGAACGGAAGTGTATTCACACCTGATAGATGTAACCAGATAGGTGACAGTATATGCAGCATCATGGAGCAGGGACTCAGCTACGAAGGTCGTGACCCTTGGAGAACATTCAACAGGATACGCTCGGCCATGGTGAGCCAAACCTGGAGAACAGCCCGAATGGAAAGTCTGAGGAAGAGCTATGCCTTGCCAGAAGGTATGGAAGTCACGCTGAAAGGCAACATTCCGCAAGCATCCTTCCGTCTCAACGGACAACCTGTGCCTCTCAATGCCTTCAGCGGAACACTATTCGCTCCTGTAGCAATAGAAGCATCCGCACCTGCCGGATACAATTTCAAGGGATGGATGCAGACTGATGCCGACAGCACCATCGTCACCACCAATCATACACTTACGCTGGAGGAGAACATCTCGGGAAATTATCTGGCATGCTTCGAACCCATCAAGGCTTCGGCGCTGAAGGATGCCGGAGCACACCCAGTGGTCATCAACGAAGTAAGCGCACAGAACACCATCTTCCAGAACGAATTCTTCAGTAGGGCCGACTGGGTGGAACTATACAACACCACCAACGAGGATATCGATCTCACTGGCATGTATCTGAGCGACAGCCCAGAAAACCTCTATCAGTATGCCATCACTGCAGCAGCAACCACAGAAGGCAGCACCATACTGCCTGCACACGGCCACAAACTTATCTGGATGGACAAGGTGGCAGGAGAGTCACAACTGCACGCTCCGTTCAAACTGAAGAATGCCGACGAATCTGTACTCCTGCTCACCTCTGCCGACCGCACCTGGACAGATACGTTGCGCTACAATGTACATACAGGCGAAGAAAGCGTAGGCCGATATCCCGATGGAGGCAAGAGGGTATATAAGATGAACCATCCCACCATAGATGCACGCAACTGGCTCACCGAGAGTGCCGTCTGGCTCTATGGAGAGGACGTGAATTTTGATGACTCGGACTATTCCACCGACATTTCCAAGGATATGGTTCACAATCTCTCGCCCATCATACGCACGGAATACTTCACTCCCGATGGTATGAAGTTGCAAACACCACAACGCGGACTGAACATCATCCGACACATCCGTCAGGACGGAACTACCACAGTGGACAAGGTTATCCTGTAACCTTGTCCCGCATGTCCTCCACGCCAGCCCTCACCACATAGGACACGCGTCCTAAGCTGTGGGAGTAACTGGCACTCAGGTGAAGCACAGTGTAGGCTGGCGTTGGTGTCTCGCCATACCTACTTCCGTAATGCACTCGTCTTCCAATTCCTTGCACGGTGACCACTGCCTCCCAGCGTCGCATGTCAAAGGTGAGACGCGTGCTGTGGGCAAAGGGTGATACCAGAGGGAGGCAACGAAAAAAATGATAGCCCTTGGTTTACACCTATGACTTTTCCTTTACAGTTCTCTGGTCGGTCTTTATAAGGTCCTCTGGTCGACCGTTCAAAGGTGCTATGATCGACCGACCAGAGACCGCTTGGTCGACCGACCAGAGACCCTTAGAACGACGTTGAACGAAAATAGAACGAAAATAGAACGAAATTGAACGAGAAGGCCTATTTTAGAACGGTTTTAGAACGAAATTGAACGAAATTGAACGAGACCAATTCTCCAATACGATTCTTCCGCCATGACTTTTTTACAACAATCCATACATATATCATTACAATTTCCTAACTACTTCCATGCGCCATCCCCTTCGTTCTCATTACTCATGGATTTGCATTCTATGAATACAAAGGAATTCCCTCTATCATCATTCCTAATAGTGTTCATTCCATCGGAAAACAAGCTTTTCTTCTTTAATGGTATTCGTAATTATCTTCAAAACATACTTTTTATAATATAGTATTCTCCACCACCTCGCCGTCGAAGAGGTTGATGATGCGGTTGGCGTAGGCGGCATCGTGCTGACTGTGGGTTACCATCACGATGGTTGTACCTTCGGCATTGAGTTGCGAGAGCAGTT
>SAMEA3663036__coassemble_54_pt1 | contig 52629 bp, 40 predicted proteins | sample SAMEA3663036__metabat2_high_PE_022 | metagenome-assembled genome bin SAMEA3663036 (sample SAMEA3663036) | pig gut metagenome | biome: pig gut; feature: pig-associated habitat; material: faeces | place: France | collected 2012
TATTATAAATGAAGTGGGTGAAACCGTTTGCCATAGGATATGAATACGTTTACATACCTGATAAGGTTAATAACCTTACGACTGAAAGGTTAATAACCTTACAGCAGAAAGGTTATTAACCTTATCGGAAATAATATATATATGCATAGACCACGCAACCATATATTGTCACTCGAGATATAGCATGAACCGCAAATATGAATACGCCACAGACAAGATTTATAACCTTATCGGCAATGAAGGTAACAAATACTGAGCACACTGTTATAAATGGTAATCAATCGAAATGTCGGATGACCCAATCTTAATTTGGGTGGCGCATTGACGAAGTCAGGAAGAAGGCGCCTTTTCCCGCAAACGTTTGCGGGGAAGGATACAAAAAAAGCCGTATCATTACTCTATGCAGAGCTTGATACGACCTTTATCCAAATCTTTCAGGATGATTACCATTCAAATTGCGAATTCATCTTTTCAGAGAGAAAAGAATCTTCGCATGAGCGTGGTGAAATCATACCAGATGGCGAATGATTTCCTCACGATCACCTGGCAGGTAATCTATCACAGGAATCTCTATCATGGTATATGCACCGGGCTGCTGCTTCATGGTGGCACGTGCAACATTGACAAGCACCTGAGCCGTAAGTGCAGGATTGTTGATACTCATATTAAACTCGAAATGCTGGTTGTGCGTCTGGCCACTCACACCCTTACGCACCAGATTCACACCATGTCCCACATCATTGATATCTGCCACGCAAGGCACTTGATTGACATGTGTCTCATCGTTCACAAAATAAGGATCGGTAAGGATAGCCTGCTTCACAGTCTGGAAATCCGCACCATCCTCAAGTTCCACATATACCATGCGACGATGAATACCTGTACCCAGAGGGATGGTTACAGACAGAGCATCTCGCACTCCTGCTATGGCACGTACGGCCACGCTGTGTCCCATACTTCTGCCCGGACCGAAGTTTGTATAAGTGATTCCGCTCGGAGCAAGGCTCTCCATAAGTGTGCGCACCACACTATCGGAACCTGGATCCCAACCTGCGCTGATGATACTTACGGCACCATGCTCTTTGGCAGCCTGGTCCAGTGTCTTCCTCAAGTCCACAATCTGTGTGTGGATATCAAAACTGTCCACTGTGTTGATGCCCATGGAAAGCATCTCCAGAGCATACTGCTGTACGCTGCGTGTAGGGGTGGCCAATATAGCCACATCCACATGCCCAAGCTCCCTGATATCACTCACCACCTGATAATCATTGAGACTGGCAGGCTTGTTCTCTGCTCCGCGACGCCTTACGACACCAGCTATCTCCATATCGGGAGCTGCCTGTAAGGCCTGTAAGGTATATTGGCCTATGTTTCCATAGCCCACAATAGCTACTCTAATCTTGTTCATAATGTTACTTTTTGTCTGTTGATTCTTGGTTCTGAGAACAAAAGTACGGGTTTCTTTCGATTCCGACAACAGAATGACGCCATTTTAGATGATTTCCTACCATAGGAAAGAAGCTCCGACGGCTGGAAGGGTTATGGCTGGAGCACGATTACTCTTATACGGTCCCTCAAATGCCAAGGCCCCTTGCCGTAACCACATTGAGAATCGGAAATCATGATCAGGGTAAGCCTGCCATCCTGCAAACGAGGCCCCAGACAGATTCCCTCGTAATTGGCAAAACGTGTATTGAACAGCCCGAACCTGCTGTTCCATTGGCCCACCAACTGCTTTTCACCCGTAGAGGGGGTGAAATAGAAAAGGCTGCACCAGCACTTGCTCCCCTGATAATGCCGGGCAATGCGAGCCTCGCGCTCAAGCACCAAGAGTCTGCCATCAGGAAGGGCTGCCATAGCCGACACACCATGATAATAGTCTCGGCCTGAATCCTGGGAGATGGGGGCCTGCATATGATAAGGGAAGGATGCCGACAGACGCAGTTGGTCATCAAACTGCATGAGGAGCAATCGCTGAGCATCACTTTCGATAAGGAGTGGAGATTCGTTCATCGTCCAGAAATGATGATGCACACTATCATAAGTGAGAGATTCGAATCCACGGTTTGACGCCAGGGAAGTTACCACCTGAGCAGGCACAGCCAGATGAGCACCCGTCAGAGTGCCGTCAAGTCTATGTTCCAGGATGGCACCATCAGCCTCCCCACTCACAAACACACTCTGACGAGCAGGACAATAAGCCACACCCTCGGCATCACGTTCCATGTTTCCCTCTTGAGCACGAAAGGATTCCTCGCAGACATCCTCCAATGCGCCAGTCTGCGGGTTCAGCACGATATGCCACACATGAAAGCCAGCTTGCTTGTCACGGTCAGACACCACAGCATAACGGTCATCACCCAGAGCCGTAATACCGCTATACCCGCCAGGTACTATCCCATAACGCCCCAATCGGTGACCTTTACGGGCCTGAGCACACAGCGAAGAGAACAGCAACGCCCCCGTCAGAATATACAAGAAAGATTTTCTCATCTGGAAAAGGTTACACGTTCGTCACAGGAGACATCACTCTGCCTCATCAGCCGAAACCAGTTTGAAGAGTTTGTCACTTGCCCTTACCTTGCGGTCGATAGGAATACTCACACGTTGTCCTTGCTTGGCTGTGGTCACCGGTTTCAAGTCAAAGCGAATCTCGCTCACTTCTGTCTCCAGAGCCCCCGTTGTGGGCCCCGTGACCAGGATGCGGTCACCCACACTCAGCGTGGCCGCCTCTATCTTGAACTCTGCCACTTGAAGTTTGCCATAGTAGCGCACTCCCCGTCCCACATACACCTTTCGCTCTGTGGCTCGTGAACCAGGACGGTCATTCCATTCGCCCAGTGTCTGCCCCTGATAATATCCATCCCAGAAACCACGATTGAACACACGGGACAGACGATGATCCCATGCATCCTTACGCTCCTCGCTGAACGTTCCATCCAGCACGCTTCGTATGGCCTCATCATAGCAGCGGACCACGGTATCCACATACTCTGCTCCTCGAGCACGACCTTCTATCTTGAACACCCGCACACCGGCAGACATCATCCTGTCCACGAAACGTATCGTCTTCAAATCCTTGGGAGACATCACATACTTGTTGTCTATATCCAGTTCCGTTCCTGTCTCCCTGTCACGCACGGTATAGGCACGTCGGCACAATTGCAGACACTCGCCACGGTTGGCACTATGATTCGTATTCTGAAGACTCAAGTAACACTTGCCGCTGATGGCCATGCAGAGAGCTCCATGACAAAACATCTCTATGCGCACCAGTTGTCCTGATGGGCCACAGATATGTTCGTCCTGAATACCACGATAAATCTCTGTCACCTGACTGATATTAAGTTCGCGTGCCAAGACAACCACATCGGCAAACTGCGCATAGAAGCGCAAGGCCTCTATGTTGGAGATGTTGAGCTGCGTGCTGAGATGCACCTCAAGGCCTATCTGGCGACAATAGGTCATCACAGCCACATCGCTGGCAATGACAGCACTGATGTCTGCCTCCAGAGCTGCATCGAGGATACGGCGCATGAGCGGCAAGTCCTCTCCATAAATAATGGTATTGACTGTCAGATAACTCTTCACACCACAGCGTCGGCATTCGGCAGCTATGCGATGCAGGTCATCAATAGTGAAGGCACAAGCAGAATGTGCCCGCATATTGAGATTCTCTATACCGAAATATATGCTGTCTGCTCCCGCCCGCAAGGCGGCAGCCAAGGAATCAAATGACCCCACGGGAGCCATTATCTCAAAATCTTCTCTCTTCATTTCGTTTCTCTTCAGATGCGTCGGGACATCTCACTCCCCCTGTCTCAGGAGAACTTGGTGTCGTTATGCATACGACGCATGGCTGCCACATCACTGCGTGGACAAATCATAAGGATTCCACCCTCCTCTGCTATCACATAATCCTGAAGTCCCTTGATGACGGCAGTACGTCCCTCTGGCAGCCTGATCACATTATTCCTGCACTCATACAGATATGCCGGAGTGTGAAGCAGGACATTGCCATCGTCATCAGCAGGAGCATCATCATAGAGACTGGCCCACGTGCCTATATCGGTCCATCCGAAATGTCCCTGCTGCACATACACCTGACTGCTTCGTTCGAGGATGCTCAGGTCAACACCCAGATTGGGCAAAGAGCTGAAGAACTCGGGCACCAGACGGGGATTGGCAGTCTCTGCTTCAGCCATCATGCGAGGAATCTCCACCTGATACTCAGGCACAAGCTGATACAGATTGCTCAAGAGGACATCTACATGATAACTGATGAGACCTGTGTTCCACAGGAAATTCCCCTCCTGCATAAAGATCTTTGCAAACTCCGGATTGGGTTTCTCCGTGAAGGACTTGACAGGGAAGATACCCGATGCCACTTCCTGGTCATCATCAACCTGTATGTATCCATAGCCAGTCTCTGGTCTGGTGGGAGCTATACCCGTCACCAAAATGCCTTCCTTGCGGGCTGCAAAACGCAAGGCATCCTCCATGTCCTGCTGAAAGCGTGACTCATCGATGATAATCTGGTCGGCAGGAGTAACAAAGACGCATGCCTGCGTGTCCCTCTTGGCAATGACAACTGTACTCCAAGCCACAGAGGCCAAAGTTCCTCGGCGAACAGGTTCCTCCAGAATATGTTCATCATCCAATTGAGGCAACTGCTCATATACAAGGGGCAGGTAATCAACATTGGTGGAGACAAATATATGGTCCAGAGGCATAAAACGTGACACACGATCAAATGTCTGCTGAAGGAGCGAGCGTCCAGAACCCAAAAAGTCCATAAACTGCTTGGGCTTGTAAGACCGGCTCACAGGCCACAAACGGCTACCGTTTCCGCCTGCCAAGATAAGACAATAGTTGTGAGTGTCCATGATACATCATTTAGTTAAACCTTAGCGAAGCTTTTCCACGACAGGAAGCAACAAGCTTTCCATTACCGCATAGCCTTCGGCATTGGGGTGTACGCCGGGATTGTCTTTGGCATACTCAGCGCGCATGGCTGTTCCTTCATCGTTGACCATAGCGCTGAAATAATCCACATATGGAATCTTGTTGGCCTTTGCATACGCCTTGACACGTTCGTTCAGGGAACGGATTTTCTGCATTCCATCCGTGATGCTTGGTCTCCAACCAAATCCCCCCGCTGGCAGACAGCTGGTCAGCACCACCTTTATCTTATGATAGCGTGCCAGTTCCACCATGGAACATACATTGCCAAAGGTGAGATCCTCGTCATAAGAACCTGTATTCTCGGCTATGTCATTTGTTCCATAATTGATAACCACCACTTTGGGACGAAGGTTAATGACATCCTCGCGGAAGCGAAGGAGGAACTGATACGATGTCTGCCCACCTATGCCGCGACCTATCAACTTGTTCTTGGAAAAGAACTCCGGTCGGGTGCGCGGCCATCCGTCGGTGATGCTGTTCCCCATAAGTACTACCCTGCGCTCTCCTTTCGAAGGCAATCCCAGTGACTGGTTATCGCTTGCATACCTATTCCAATTGGCGAACTCATGTTTTTGTGCATGCAGCCCCATACAGATCATCAGGAGAAACTGCAGTAATACTAATCTTGTTTTCATCTTACAGGTAGTTTTGTATGTTTTTGTACATGCAAATATAATGATTTCTGTATAAAAAATCAGCCAGGAGAGAAGTTTTCAGCCTCTCTCCTGGCATGATTTAACGAATCGTAAAAACTTAACAGATATTTTAACCCGTGAAGTACACATTCGTATTCTTACGTGCGCGCATATACGCGCATATATTATATAATATGTATAGCGCTGGGAGTCAGAACTGACTTCTGATAGATTGGGCTATCTGTTCGAACTCCTCGGGCTTGAGTTGCAAGTGTGGATTGGTGAAGCGCATATCAGCCTCGCTCTGCATGGGCACCAGATGGATGTGAGCATGCGGAACCTCAAGTCCCAGTACGCACTGCCCCACCTTGACACAAGGTATTGCCTTGCGGATGGCAATAGCCACCTTCTTGGCAAAAACCTGAAGTCCAGCCAGTTCGTCGTCAGACAAATCAAAGATATAATCCACCTCACGCTTGGGGATCACCAGTGTATGTCCCTTCTGCAGAGGACTGATGTCCAGGAAAGCAAAATACTGCTCATCTTCTGCTATCTTGTAGCAAGGAATCTCTCCTGCCACTATTCTGGAAAATATGCTTGCCATGACAGCCTCCTTACTCATAAGAGATGGATACCACCTGGAGTTGTATGGTGCCCTGAGGAACACGTATCTCAGCCACTTCGCCCACCTTCTTGCCCAGAAGTCCCTTGGCGATGGGAGTCTCTACGCTTATCTTTCCCGACTTTAAGTCGGCCTCACTTGCACTTACGATGGTATACTTCATCTTCATCTTGTTCTGGACATTGAGAAGTTCCACCGTGGCCAGAATCTGCACCGTGCTGGTATCCATATGGGTAGCATCTATTATCTTGGCCTCCATGATGGTCTTCTTCAGCAATGCAATCTCCGTTTCCAACTTTCCTTGCCACTCCTTGGCAGCATCGTATTCAGCATTCTCAGAGAGGTCACCTTTATCACGAGCCTCTGCGATGGCCGCACTTGCTGCGGGACGGTCTACACTCTCCATGTGCTGCAATTTGGCTACAAGTTCATCGTAGCCTTTTTGTGACATATAAGCCATATGTATATTGTGTTTTAAGATTATGCCTTCGACAATGTTTTTTCTGGGGTTTAGCCTCTGCGAAGAGTACAAAATAAAAGAATCCCAACACAATAAGGCTGGAACCCTTTACCCATTACTCGTCTGTTTCGACACTGCAAAGATAGGCACAAAAAACGATACAACAAAACTTTTCAGCAGGGAAAAGCCCCAAACGTCTGTTGAGGGCACCTTTCCTGCTTGGGCATCATCAGAAAGTCTTATGCCAGAGCGAAATACAGATTAAAGGAGAGACTCAATGGTGGTACGAAGGTTGCGAACCTCGTCCTGGCGATATTTCAAGTCGCAGTTCCTGTCAATCAGGAAATAGGTGGGTAACTGCTGGATATTGTACAACATCAGGATATCGCTATTGAGGCCTTCCTCACAATAGACACAGACCCAGGGCAACTGATCACAACGCTGAGCCCAGAAATGTCTGTCGGGATCTACACATACCTGATATATCTCCAGTCCACGGTCATGATAGCGGTCATAGAGTTCGCGAAGCTGAAGCGTACGTTCGGGTGCCCCCTTAAGGCCAAGAGCCGTAAAGTCCAGCAGAACCACCTTACCCTTAAGGTCGCTGAGTGTATGTTCTGTACCGTTGACATCGGGGAAGGTCATGTCTATGATGCCCAGTTCCCTCACCTTGCTATGATTGGTATCAATGACTATCTCACGTGGCTTGGCCTGCAGGCGTTGTCCCTCCATCACGATATTATAAAGGTTCTCGGTACGCTGGGAACCAGGATACTTCTCGTTCCAGGCATTGGCCACCGCCCTTATCCAGGTCAAGTCGCTTCGGTCAGCCAAAGGATTGAAAAGCAGTTGACCTCCAAGCATCTGGAAACATGCAAAATAACTGGCCGTGGCATCATAGCGGTTCTGTATGATTTCCATCTTGATTTCGGTCTTGTATTGCTGAACCAGTTCCTCAATCATTTCGTTTCGCTCCTCAATGGTATAATCACGATTGTCGGCCACTCGCTTGATGGACTTCTCCAGTTCTGCAAGCTTCAGACATAGGATGCGAATGGTATCACAGGTTCCGCTTCCCGTCACAGTATATCCAAAGGACATGTCCTTCATACTGGCCTCCACGCTCACCGTCTCCGTGCTGTCTATGGCCAGATTGATGCACTGACCGCCAATCCTGAGACGATAAAATTCAGGAGTGGGCATAGTGTCGCCCTTCAGTTCAAAGGCACCACTTTCATCCAGGCGAACAGAGTCTATTGCCTCTATTCCATCTCCCAGAGAGATGTGTTCCAGATACATGACCGTATCCGCAGCATCCGTGATATGACCAGTCACACAGAACTGGCCGCTCTGACGGCAGGAAGCAATCAGGGCAGTCAGAATAATCAAATATATCTTCTTCATAATTCTTTTTCGTACTTTTCCAGGATGTAAAGGTACAGGTTTTTCTTCCTAATGCCCAACAAATTGGCCAAAAGGGCAGAAAAGGACACCTTCTTGGGATAAAACTCTCTGAAAAGATGAATATTACGAGAGAAAAAACGTATCTTTGCACGATTTTCATTTGACGCAAAACAATATCGAGATTAACAAGATGAATGTAATTACAAAGACAGTCGAGTTGCCTGATGGAAGAACCATCAGCATCGAGACCGGGAAACTGGCCAAACAAGCCGATGGAGCTGTCATGCTTCGCATGAACGACACTATGCTCCTGGCCACCGTTTGTGCCGCCAAGGATGCCGTTCCCGGAACAGACTTCATGCCCTTACAGGTGGAGTACAGAGAGAAGTATTATGCAGCAGGAAGATTCCCCGGCGGTTTTACCAAGCGCGAGGGAAAGGCTAATGACGATGAGATTCTCACCTGTCGCCTTGTAGACCGCGCTTTGCGCCCACTCTTCCCCAGCAACTATCATGCTGAAGTGTATGTCAACGTGATTCTCTTCTCTGCCGATGGTGTGGACATGCCCGATGCTCTGGCCGGCTTTGCCGCATCAGCAGCACTCGCTGCCAGCGACATACCCTTCGAAGGCCCCATCTCAGAAGTTCGTGTGGCACGCATTGATGGTGAGTTCGTCATCAATCCCACATGGCAACAGTTGGAGAAGGCCGACATGGACCTGATGGTAGGAGCCACCGAGGAGAACATCATGATGGTGGAAGGTGAGATGAAAGAGGTGTCAGAGCAGGATTTGCTGGCTGCCCTCAAGGCCGCTCACGAGGCCATCAAGCCTATGTGCCGTGTACAGAAAGAGCTTTCGAAGGAACTGGGCAAGGACGTCAAGCGCGAGTATTGCCATGAGGTAAACGATGAGGAACTGAGACAGGCCGTAAAGGATGCCTGCTATCAGAAGGCTTACGACGTCACCAAGCAAGCACTGGAGAAGCATGCGCGTGCCGAAGCTTTCGAAGCCATTCGCGAGAACTTCAAGGAGGAGTATGCTGCTGCCCATGCCGACATGGCACCTGAGGAACTGGAAGAGAAGAATGCTCTGGTGGACAGATACTATCACGATGTGGAGAAGGAAGCCATGCGCCGTTGCATCCTGGACGAAGGAATCCGTCTGGACGGACGTAAGACTACTGATATCCGTCCCATCTGGTGTGAGGCAAGTCCCCTGCCTGGTCCTCACGGAAGCGCCATCTTCACCCGTGGTGAGACACAGTCACTTGCTACCTGCACACTCGGAACCAAGGCTGATGAGAAACTGGTGGACGATGTGCTTGTACGCGAATACCAGCGTTTCCTGTTGCACTACAACTTCCCTCCCTTCTCCACCGGTGAAGCTAAGGCTCAGCGTGGCGTAGGACGTCGTGAGATTGGACACGGACACCTGGCATGGCGTGGCCTGAAGGGACAGATTCCCGAGGATTACCCATATGTAATCCGTGTGGTAAGTGATATCCTGGAGAGCAATGGTTCATCCTCTATGGCATCCACCTGTGCAGGATGTCTGGCTCTGATGGATGCTGGTGTACCCATCAAGAATCCTGTGAGCGGTATTGCCATGGGTCTCATCAAGAATCCTGGAGAAGATAAATATGCTGTGTTGAGCGACATCCTGGGTGACGAAGACCATCTGGGAGATATGGACTTCAAGACCACAGGTACCCTGAACGGTCTGACAGCCACACAGATGGACATCAAGTGCGATGGCCTCTCATATGAAATTCTGGAGAAGGCCCTCATGCAGGCAAAGGCAGGCAGAGAGCATATCCTGGGCGAGATGATGAAGACACTGGACAAGCCTCGTGCAGACCTGAAGCCCCACGTACCACGCATCGAGCAGATGACTATACCCAAGGAGTTCATCGGTGCTGTGATTGGCCCGGGCGGAAAGATTATCCAGGGCATGCAGGAAGAGACCGGCGCCACCATCTCCATAGAAGAAGAGGATGGCGTAGGCAAGATTCAGGTGAGCGGTCCCAACAAGGCAACCATCGATGCAGCAATCGCTAAGATTAAGTCCATCGTAGCAATCCCTGAAGTGGGAGAGGTATACGAGGGAACTGTACGCAGCATCATGCCTTACGGATGCTTCGTAGAGTTCATGCCTGGCAAGGACGGTCTGCTTCACATCAGCGAGATAGACTGGAAGAGACTGGAGACAGTGGAAGAGGCTGGCATCAGCGAGGGAGACAAGATTCAGGTGAAACTCATGGAGATTGATCCCAAGACTGGTAAGTTTAAGCTCTCACATCGTGTTCTCATAGAGAAGCCCGAGGGATATGTAGAGCGTGAGCGTCGTCCACGTCCTGAGCGCGGTGAGCGTCGTCCACGTCCTGAGCGCGGCGAGCGTCGTCCACGTCCTGACTTCAACAACGAGAACGAAGCAGAGTAAACAAGACGCAAACGTCTTACAATAACAGCGAAGGTGCGTATTCCCCCAAGGATGCGCACCTTTACTTTATATCATTACAACCACGCCGGACACGTAAAAACCAGTATATCTTCATAGGGAAAACAATTGCGTATACGATGGCTTGTACGAGAGGTCGGAAAGCATAGGATGAGTCTCCGCAAAAGCTTTCCTGGAGATGTTCTTCCTCTGTCCATACTTGTCCTAATTCGGACAACGGATTTCCATGCCTGTTTTTCCTGTTTTGGACGCAAACGTTTGCAACCCTTCCCGCAAACGTTTGCAACCGCCCTCGCAAACGTTTGCAACCTCGGTCGCAAACGTTTGCGTCTAAAACCCCATTTTGGAGGAGTGTGAACATGCACCAGAGAAAGGATATAATTAGGCTCCTATACAAGAAAAAAAGAAAATGATTCTGTATGAAACCATTTAAGCATCTAACCTACAGAAATTAATTCCATATTTACATATTTACATATTTACATATCTTTCTCAACGATACAAGCATTAAAACATCAAAATGTTTGTAACTTTGCACCTGGATAGCAAAGAGTTAATTCCTTTAACTAATTACATTTATGAAAAGATTGTTTACATCCTTCGTTCTGGCGATATCCTTATGCATGGGAGTCTATGCCCAATTACCTGCCGTCAGTCTGAAGACCATCGATGGCAAGACCATCAAGACAGACACATTGCACAATGATGGCAAGCCCCTCATCATCGATTTCTTTGCCACCTGGTGCAAGCCCTGCAATCGTGAGCTTTCGGCAATTACCGAAGTCTACAAGGACTGGCAGAAGGAAACAGGCGTGAAACTGATTGCCATCAGCATCGACCAAGCCCAGAACGTGCACAAGGTGGCTCCCCTGGTGAACGAAAACGAATGGCCCTTTGAGACTATCCTGCTGGACCCCAATGGTGCTCTGAAACGTGCTTTGGGCATACAGATGATTCCCTACACCCTCATCGTGGACGGCAAGGGGAAAATTGTGTATAAGCACAACGGATATACTGATGGAGCCGAGGACGAGCTCATCGAGAAAGTAAGGGAACTCATCAAGAAATAATCACCTCAGAAATCAAGAATGAGAAAAGAGTTACTCACTCTTGGCCTCTTGCTTTGTTATATGGTAACCTCCGCCCAGGAGCAGAAGGTAACCCTGAGCGGAAGCATACAGAGTGACATGATGATTGCTCCTCAACAGGATGCAAGCATAGGTACATCAGAATATGATAATGAGTACTTCCTGACCAACACCTATGCCAACCTAAACCTGCAGAGCAAATGGGTGGACGCAGGAGCACGATTTGAACTGACCCAATGGCCTATGCCTGGCTTCATGGACGAACACAATGATTTCAAGGGATGGGGATTCCCCAACGTGTGGGTCAAAGGAAAACTGGGCAAGGTGGACGTCACACTGGGCAACTTCTACGAGCAATTCGGTTCGGGATTCATCCTGCGCAGTTATGAAGAGCGCTCTCTGGGCATCGATAATTCCCTGCTGGGTGCGCACATCGCCGCAAGTCCCCTCAAGGGTGTCACCCTCAAAGTGCTCTCTGGCATGCAACGCAACTACTGGGTACTGAACAAGGGTGCCGTAAGTGGTGCCGACATAGAAATAGGATTGGACAACTATTTCCCCAGGATGCAAGAGAATGGTGTCATACTCGCCATGGGCGGATCATGGGTAAACAAGTATGAAAAGGATGATGACTTCATCATGGCCAGCCCCACATTCCGGCTAAGACTCCCTGAGTTTACCAATGCCTTTGATGCACGTATGCGTTATCAGCAGAAGGGAATATCCCTGCTGGCCGAGTACGCATGGAAGAGTCAGGATCCCAACACTCTGAACAACTTCATTTATCAGAATGGCCATGCAGAACTATTCTCCATGACCTACTCCGTCAAAGGACTGTCAATCCTGGCACAAGCCAAACGCTCAGAGAACATGGGATTCCGAAGCAAACGTACCGACCATCCATCAAGCAAAGCAAGTTACATCAACCACCTGCCTGCCTTCACAGTAGACCAGACCTATGCCCTCCCTGCCCTCTACCCTTACGCAACCCAGATGGAAGGTGAGTGGGCCTATCAAGCAAGTGCTGCCTACAAGTTCAAAGGACGCTATGCCCCAAAGTTCAAGATAAACTTCAGCCGAGTGAACGGACTGGAGAACGCTCGCAAGAACGTTACAGATGCCACTGTGGTGGGTACACAAGGGTATCATTCTGACTTTTGGCGCAACGGCGGGAAATACTATCAAGACCTTGACCTCATGTATGAGCACAAACTGAACAAGGCCTTTGAACACCACTTCATGTACATGTACCAGAACTACAACAAGGAGGTTATCCAGAAGGAAGAGGGAATGATTAACAGCCACATCTTCGTGTACGAGCCCAAGTGGAAGATAAGCAAGAAGATGACCCTGAGAGGCGAACTGCAATACCTCTACACCGCACACGAGAGCGGTGACTGGGGATTCTTGCTGGCCGAGTTATCCCTGGCTCCATATCTGATGTTCACCATAAGCGACCAGATAGGACGATGTGAACCTAAGCCCGGCGAGTATGGCGACGTGAAGCATTACTACAACTTTGGCGTGACAGGCAACATCAAGAGCCATCGCATCCAACTGAGTTACGGACGTACACGAAGCGGATACAACTGCAATGGCGGCATATGCCGATATATCCCTGCCAGCAAGGGTGTGAGACTTTCGTACAACTACAACTTCTAATGACATCAAGCCAGCACAGGAAAATGACAAAGACAAACACCTTCCTCACCATGGGCTGCCTGACAATAGCCATGCTGACCGCATGCAGTCATATCGATGAGGATGAACGACTGATATATGTGGAGCCCGCCAATGCACAACGCGTGGTACTGGTGGAGGATTTTACCGGACAGAAATGCATCAACTGCCCCAATGCCACAGACATCCTGCATGACATCATGACTGCCTATGGCGAGGCAAACATCATCCCGGTGGCCATCCACTGCGGACCCTATGGACTGACCACAGCAGCAGGCCTGGTCACAGAGGCAGGCAAGACCTATTGGGAAACCTTCTTCAGTGACACACAGGGACAGCCTGTGGCTAAGATAAACCGTGGTGCCGCCAACGATGATTACAAGAACTACTGGGCAAAAGCCATTGCCAGCGAACTCTCACGACCCACCAATGTCACCCTGAACGTCAAGGCAAGTTACATGGAAGAAGGACGTCAACTGCAGGTTGACATCTCTGCCCTGGGAACGGCAGGAGAGAATCATGAGTTACAACTTTGGCTCCTGGAGGACAGCATCGTGGCCATCCAATCCCTCCCCACAGGAGGAACAGACCGCCAATATGTGCACAACCACGTACTGCGCGAGGCACTCAATGGCAACTGGGGAGAGCCCATTACCTTTGCCGAAGATACCGTTCGGATACAGAAGCATTATACCATCAACGAGAAATACAAGGCCAAAGACTGTTACCTTGTGGCCTTCACCTACAACGGCAATGGGGTGACACAGGCAGCAAGAACAAAGGCATTCGCCACAGAAGATGAATAGTCAACACAACATGCATATGAAGAAAATTTTACTACTCCTGGGAGCGCTTCTTGCCTCCATCACCTCATCCGCACAACTGGTCTTCGTAGATGCCGAAGACAACGAACTGGCCGACGGTGCCACGATAACAATGAGCAGGACTTCCTACAATGACTTTGAGGAATTTCAAGTGGCTCTGGAAGGCATCAACATCAAGAACACCTCAGAGAAAGGAACAAAGTTCAATATGAACTTCAACGTCACACAGATTACCTACGGCAACTTCTCCTGCTGCTTCGGAGGCAAATGCCAGAACACAAGCAAGACTGGTGTATTGTCACTCACCGATTGTGTGAGCAAAGCTAATACCGTGACACCTATCGAGTTCACCGAATGGCTGATTACCGAAGGCCAGTATGGCACCTGCAAGGTAACCATCACACTCAGCACAGGACGCTCCCTACATGTAGTCTTCAACTATGCAGACCCCTCTGCAGTAGAGAAGATCTCTACCAACAAGAAGGTGGCAGGCTATTACGACATTACTGGCAAGCCCCAAACCAAACTGCAAAAGGGAATCAATCTGGTTCGCTACGCTGATGGCTCAGTGAAGAAAATCATCCGCTGAACACATGATAATTAATAGAATAACAGGTACAGCCCTGCTTCTGGCATGGGCTGCATCCCTTTTTGCCATACCAGCCAAACCTGGTTTGTGGCACATGCTGCAGTTAACTGATGGTACACAGGTATGTGCCCAACTCAGAGGCGATGAATATGGCGTCTATTGGACAGACAAAGACGGTAATGCCTACGTGCTCGCTGATGAAGGAACTTACCGTAAGGCCGACCTCATGCAGATTGAAGAAGAGAGCCAGACGGCACGCAGCAAGGCCAACCAGAGACGCATGGCCTCTCCCCTTGCCAGAGAAGCAGGGAAATACATGGGCAAGAAGCGGGGACTCATCATCCTGGTGGAGTTCAACAAGCGTACCGCCACAAGCACACCTGCTCAGACATTCACCCAAAGCAATGCAGCACAATACTATAACAGAGTGGCCAACGAAGCAAACTTCACCGACCCCGATGTAGGATTCCGAGGAAGTGTGTATGACTACTTCTTGGCACAAAGCTATGGGCAGTTTGAGTTCAACTTCGATGTGGTGGGACCATATCGTCTGCCCAACCCCTACAATTATTATGGTCAGGACAACGGAACGATGCTTGACACACACCTGGGACAACTTGTCTATGATGCATGTGACTGGGCCAATGATGATGTTGACTTCACCCAGTATGATTGGGACGGAGACGGAGTGGTAGATCAGGTGTTTATCCTCTATGCCGGACAGGGACAGAACGTGAATGGAGCAGACACAGGACTCATCTGGCCCCAGGAGGGCACCCTTGGCGCCTTCGGTTCAGACCAGGCTCCCTTCCAGATGGATGGAGTCACCATAGACAACTTTGCCTGCAGTTGCGAACTGGGCGAGGGAGGTCGTCTGGATGGTATAGGCACCATCTGCCATGAGTTCAGCCATTGCTTTGGCCTGCCTGACATGTATGACAAAGGAACCTTCGGAGCCACCACCCTCAACTACGGCACCTACGTGTGGGACTTGATGAACATGGGCAACTATCTGGATAATGGATTCCAGCCGGCAGGCTATACGGCCTACCAGCGTGCCTTCTGCGGATGGATGACACTCACGGAACTGCAGACGAGCCGGGACGTCAGCCACATGAAGCCTCTGGCCACAGCTCCCGAAGCCTATATAATATATAATGAGGGACATCCCGATGAGTATTACATTGTGGAGAACCGTCAACAGATAGGTTGCGATGCCGGGTTGCTGGGAGCAGGACTTCTCATCTCCCACGTTGATTACAGCCAAGAGGCATGGAACAGCAACAACATCAATACAGGCAAGGAGCGCTTCAGCATCCTGGCTGCCGACAACACATGGGAGATGGTGGACTTCAAGAACTGGGAGGAGCAAGCCGATGTGATAGGGGGCGACCTCTATCCCTATCAGGACAATAATGCCCTTACAGGCACCACCACACCTGCAAGCACCACGAACCACCCCAACAAGGATGGCAGCTATCTGCTGCAGAAGGATCTGACGGACATGGAACAGCATGCTGATGGAACCATCTCTTTCCGCTTTACCAACCACCTCTCTACAGGCATGCAAAGTATAGCCACTGATGAGCAGGAATTACCATGCTTCAATCTGGCTGGTCAACGCATTGCCCAACCACAGGGTATATACATCAAGAAGAATAAGAAATATATCTATCGATAATTCAATATGAACAACAGATTATTTGCCTCATGGATACTCGTACTGGCTGGCTGCCTGCAGGTGCTGGCACAGAGCGTTCCTACATTCCAACTACAACAGTATGCTGACCTCTCCATCGTAAATCAGCTTTCCGACAATGGCAAGTGGGCTATCATCAAAGGAGCCACTACCGAGCAACGCAAGGCTGGTGTCATTCGCATTCTGAACACTGAGACACGACAAGAGACCATTCTGCAGACGTTATTCGATAGCGATGCCACAGGCAAATATGTTGCCAATGACATCACCGATGATGGTCTGTTGGTAGTGGGAGGATACAATGGTTCCTTCACCGAAGATGGTTCCTATATGGGTGGCCAACCTGGTGTGTTCAGCATGAAGACTAAAACATGGATTGCACTCGAACTGCCTACAGGATATACCTCTGGCTATGTTAACAGCGTGACACCTGATGGCAAATGGGCAGTAGGTTTCTGCGAGGACAATGCCGAGGATGTAATGAATTCCAACTCCAAAGGCGTTATATGGAACCTGAACACCAAGAAAGTGGTGACCCTGGATAACCAGCCTCAGATGCCTGTTGACTACAACACCAAGCAGGAGACCTTCAGCAGTATCAGTGCCGATGGTCGTTATATCATCATCTTCGGTAACCAAAGCATTCACCCCACGGCATTCATCTATGACGTGCAAAACAAGACCTATGTGAAGTTTGGCGTTCAGGGTAACAACCTACCCGAGAAATTCCTTATGGTGGAGATGAGCCCTGTCATCAGTGCCAACGGCAAATATGTGGCAGCCTCTGTACGCAACACCAACGATGAGGTCTATGTGGTACGCTTCGATACCGAAACCCAGACCTATCATAACTTCTCTGCTCTGGAAGATCAAGATATGTATGCCGGACATGTGGATGATGACGGCAACGTGTATGCCTCCTCTCCCACCAGCACTCCCCTGCGTGAGTGGAAGGTGATGAACGACAACATATGGTATCCCTTCAGTCTTATCCTTGACCAGAGGTATGGAATCAATTTCTATCAAGCCACAGGTTTGGAGAATACAGGTACCATGTGGGCCGGCTCTGCCGATGGTACGGTATTGGCTCCCATGGTGAGTCCACAGGGTGAAAGCTACATCGTGCGTATGCCCGAGAAGATGACTGAGATCTGTCAGGGCATAGACCTTCTGCAAGACTACACCACAACACCTGCACAGAGCGCCTCCTTCAACTCTATGGAGAAGATTACCATCACCTTCAACCAGCGTATTCAAGTATTGGGAAGTTCCTCTAGCGCCATCCTCAAGGATAGTCAGGACAACTTTATACGTAATTCGATAGGCTTCAAGGAGGTGGCCACTGACGACCATTCGCTCCTCGTCACCTTCCGTGCCACAACTCTCAACCAGGGGGAGACCTACAGCGTAACCATCCCTGCCGGAGCACTTGCCCTGGCCTCCAATGCCAGCAAGGTGAACAAGGAGATAGTGCTTCACTACACGGGTCGTAACAACACCCCTGTGCAGATTGTCAGTGTCTTCCCCGAGACAGGTTCCGAACTCTCACGTATCGACAACACAAACATCTTCCCCGTCATCACCTTCGACACCGATGTCAAGGTTAGCGATGATGCCCAGGCATACCTATATGAGATTACCGAAGACGGAGAGAATCTCATTTCCGACCTCAATGTTCTGCCTCACAGCACCGACCCCAAGAGCATCGGTCTGTTGCCCCGCACCACTCAGTACCTCTATCTGGAGGCAAAGTACAAGGTGGTCATGGAGGCAGGATCGGTGACCGACGTCATGGGAAATGCCAAGACCGCCAATGAGCAGTTCACCATCCAATACACTGGCACCTATGAGCGTTCGGTAAGCACAGACAATGCCATCATCTTCTCCGAGGACTTCAACAACATCTCTATGTCTCTGGCCAACATGATGCGCTATGAAGGTGACCATCATGAGCCAGTGGAAGACATGCTTGCTATGGAATTCGACCAAGACAATCAGCCCTGGAACTTCTCCATCCGAGAGACACAGGAGTCGGCCGACATCTGTGCAGCTTCACACTCCATGTACACCCCAGCCGGACAGAGCGATGACTGGATGGTTACTCCCCAACTCATCATACCTGATGCCTTCTGCACCCTGGCTTTCGATGCACAGAAGTACAAGGCTCGTAAGAATGACAAGCTCAAGGTGGTCATCTGGACATGCGAGGAAAACATCAATGTGCTCACCCAAAGCATCATTGAGCGCATGAAAGCAGAGGGTGACATCACAGAACTGACCCTCGACTATGGAGAGACCGAAGAAGGACTGGAAGGAGAGTGGGAGCGCTTTGCATTCGACCTCTCGCCCTATGCAGGCAAGAAGATTTATATTGGTTTCTGGAACAATAACGAGGATCAGAGCATGGTCTTCGTAGACAACATCCTTGTGCTGCGCAACCTCAAGTACCTCATGTCCTTCTCCAACAAGGAGGTGGTGGTTGGCCAGAAGGATATCACCATCAGCGGTAAGCTCACTATCAATGACGATATCCGCACCTACCAGGACCTTACACTCACACTTCTGGACAGCAAGGGCAATGCCCTCTCTACCTTCACGCAGCAGGGCTCGTTCAAGAAGGAGGATGTTATCAACTTCTCCTTTGACAACAAGTTGCCTCTCACCGTGGGAGAAATCAACACCTACTCTGTAAACGTGCTTATGGACGATTACAGCGATGTACGCAAGCACTATGTTCAGAACCTCACCTTTGAACCCATAAAGCGAGTGGTACTGGAAGAGATGACTGGAACCACATGTCCCAACTGCCCCCGTGGCATCCTGGCTATAGAGAACCTGGAAAAGGTCTTTGGGGATCGGTTTATACCCATCTCTTACCATTGCTACAGCGGAGACCCATACTCTACAGGCACCCTTGAGGAATATTGTCAGGCCTTGGGTATTGTTGCAGCTCCATCTGCCATGATTCAGCGTAACGGTTACATATGTTCGCCCATCGGCTACAACGATGATTTTGATGAAGTGTTCAGCAATGGTGTGGACCTGTGGCAGGACATCGTGGCGATGGAGATGGACGTGCCCACCTACATCGAGGTAAAGGTTCCCTCTATCCGACTGAACGAGAGCACCAACCAGATTGTGATGGACGTGGAGATAACGAGCGCCTTGAACATGCAGAATCAGTACATCAACGTATTTCCTGTGGCCATGGAGGATGGTTTAATCAACGAGCAGTACAACAACCTGTACACCTCCACCGAGACTATCTTTGGTGAGTGGGGCAAGGGAGGTAAGTATGCCAAGGCCAAGAACGAAGGTATCACCCACAATGATGTGGCACGCACATATTGGGGAAATATCACAGGCACCTCAATAGGATTCCCGCAGACCCTCGAGGCAGGCAAGACGTATAGTCAGCAACTGTCCCTCTCCTACCCCAGCAACATCAGCGAGATGCAGAACGGTAAGGTCTGCCTGATGTTTATGGAAGGAAATGCCGGCATCTTCCTCAACGCTATTACCGTACCCTTCACCCAGATAACTCCCGTAGAGAGCATTGAAGCTGATAAAGAGGAAGGGCACTCTATCAAGGGTGTCTACAACCTGCAGGGACAACGCCTCAGCCGTCCACAGCATGGTATCAATATTGTGGATGGTAAAAAAGTCGTATTTGATTAATAATTCACTCAATAATTAACATAGTATTCACAGACGATGATGACGAGAATCAAATCATTCATCACGAAGGCCTTACGCAGCACTCTGCTTCTGCTCCTAAGCCTCGTGAGCCTCTCTGCCTCGGCAGAGTGGTTGCCCGTAGAATTGGACAAACTCTACGATGAGCCGAACATCTGGAACAACCAGACGGACTTTAAGTTCACACCCACCGAGAGTGGTACTCTGACCGTCTGGTCTCAGGATGCTGTCATGCATGTTTACTCTCAGTTGAACGCTGATGAGACAGATTTAGTGTACGAAAGTCAGATATCCAGCTTCGGCTATGCCTCAAACACCTTTGAGGGTGTAACATTCAGCAAGCGTACCACATCTCAAGTGGAGGCAGGAAAGACCTATTATATTACCTCGAGCGCAGGCTTCAGCAAAGATATGAAGTTCTACCTCTCTATGCAAACCGGCATCACTAACCTGGAGTTGGTGAAGAGCAGTCAGCCTACAGGCGAGATGTTCAATATCACCGACGAGCGCGATGGCCAGTTGGAACTGGAGTTCAATCTTCCCGCAACGGCTGATGCCTGGGCTACTCTTCGCATCAACGACCACGTAACGGACTCCATCGAGACCCGCCAGGATGTCAACAGCGGCAAGCTCATCTTTGAACTCAAGGACTCTCTCTACAGTTGGATGCAGAAAGAGTACTACAAGGCAGGCGACAAGATGACCCTCACTATCACAGGTCTTTGCGCCAAGACCAACCAGGAGATCAAGTATGGCACCGATGGTACACTTGTCATGGAGTGGACTGTGCCTAGCAAACCACACTACCTACTCTCTTTAGAGGGAGCCGAGCCCTTCAAGTCCTACTGGGTACCCGGTGACAAGGACGGTATCGTGACACTCACCTTCGACTATCCCCTCATGACCAAGGAGAATGGCCAGACTGCAGGAGTAAAAATGCAGATGGGAAGCGCTGACATGGGTGATGCATATGAAGGCTATCTGGATCAAGAGAAAATATCTGTAGATGGCAACAAGCTTCTGCTCGACTTCACAGGTGTACGCCGAGCATATGAAGATTTGGGGCTCAAGATGAAATGGGGAAGCATCAGCCTGAAGGTGCACGACATCCTCATGGAAGACGGAACCTCTTCATTCAACGAGACAAGCGGCAACTATGGTTCTGCAGCCTTCGACCGCAGTTATGTAGAGCTGAAGAGTGACATCGTAGCGGAGTTCACCCCTGCCAGTGGTTCGCAACTCACCGAGAAGGCATTCAAGGTGTACTTCTCAGAAAAGGACTCTTATAAGTTTGATGGTGTAGAGCTCTATTACCAGACCCAAGAGGACGAGAAGTACATGGTGGAAGTTACCGAGGGCATCACCTCTGTAGAGGAGGGAGACAACGGCATAGAATACACCATCCCTGTTCCTGATGAAGTCTTTGCTGGTAAGAACATCCGCGTGGAGTTCATGAACGTAACCTCTATCGACGGCTTCGAGCATGACTTCGGCGTGAAGTACAACCCTGGCCCAGAGCTCACCGATGACTTGAATCCTGCAAGCCGCAGCCTCATGAATGGGGACGTGGTGGCTTCCCTCAATGATATCCGTCTCACATTCGAGGAGGACGTGTTTGTCAACAGTGAGGGTATCCTCCCCATATACGTGACCGACCTCACCACCCAGCAACAGGTGGCTGCCACCATGGCTGTGGATGCATCGGACAGCAAGACCGTAGTCATCACACCTACCGAGTCACTCAAGGACTGCCATGAGTATGAGTTCATGATTAACTACAGCGCCATTGTCAACAAGGAGTATGTAGAGACCAACGGTAAATATGGCCGTTATTACAAGGGTGAGTTCCTCAAGGTAACGCTCTCCTCGCTATATGGAAACTACGACTTTGCGGCCGCCCCCCTACCTGGTGCCACTGTTAGCCAACTGGACCGCATCGCCATCTACACCAAGCCCAATGCATCCTTCGATACTGAGTTCATCAGCCCCACACGCCGAGAGGACCGCTTCGTATGGGTAGAGACTGAGGCTGGCGAGAAGGTGGCAGAGTGCACCGTTAAGGACGATGTAACCAACGGATTCTCCATCAACCTGGCAGAGCCCATCACCGAGAGTGGCAAGTACTTCGTAGTGCTGCAGGACTCTGTCTACAACATGGGAGAGGGCTACACCATGGAGACAAATGACAGCGAAGTGCGTATCCCCTACAACATACTCAAGGCCCCCGAAGCTACTATCACCATCACTGCTGCAGACCCCACCTCCGAGACCAAGGTGGAGGCTCTCGAGTCCATTACACTCGTCTTCAGCGAGTGGGTATATGCCGATGAGTGCCAGGTACAGGTTCTCAACAAGTCTACCTATGTACCCTATAGCGCTACGCTCACCATCAATCCCAAGAACCGCAGCATGGCTGTCATCAACTTCGCCGACGGAGCACTCACCGATGAGGGGTCTTATACAATCACTATCCCCGAAGCCAGCGTGGGTGATCAGCTGTGGTATGAGAGCGAGGGCACGACAGGTAAGATGAACGAGACCATCAACCTCTACTATACCATTGGCAAGGATCAGGGCGGTGATGACGACGGAGATTGGAAGACCGACCCTGCCAACAACAGTACCGTGACCTCACTCTACGAGATTCATGTGTGGAACACCACTGTATCTGAGATGGGGTGTGGTAGTGGTAAAGCCATCTTCAAGCGCGATGGTGTGGAACTCGAGCATATTAGTGATGCTTCCTACGGAATCGATTGGAACGAGCTCGTGATCCGTACATCCAAGGATTACACCGAAGACGGCATCTACACACTTGAGGTGCCCGAAGGATTCTTCCTGGACGGTACTGGCAATGCCCTTCCCGCCGTCACATTCACTTGGACAATTGGCGAAGCTCAGGAGGAGACATCCGACTATGTAACCGACCCTGCCAACAACAGCACTGTGACATCACTCTATGAGATTCATGTGTGGAACACTACCGTAAGTGAGATGGGATGCGGCAGCGGCAAGGCTGTGTTCAAACGTGACGGAGTTGAGCTTGAGCAAATCTCCGATGCTTCCTATGGCATAGACTGGAATGAGCTGGTCATCCGCACCTCGAAGGACTACACCGAAGACGGCGTCTACACACTGGAGGTGCCCGAAGGTTTCTTCCTCGATGGCTCCGGTCAGGCTCTGCCCGCTGTTACCTTCACCTGGACCATTGCTGAGGGTGATGGAATCCAGAGCATCAAGGCAGACAGCAAGCAGGCTGTATATACCCTTGATGGCCGCAAGGCTAATGCTTCACAGCGCGGCATCATCATCAAGGGTGGCAAGAAAGTGCTCGTCAAGTAAATAATCATCAGCCAGCAGGTTGTGGTATGGCAACCTGCTGTGCACATATGCAACGAGAGAGAAAGAACCCGTCATTCGGATTCTCTCTCTCTCGTTTTTCTCCTCCCATGCTGAGGGACACGTCAATGAACTAAGGGGCGATACCCGTCACCATGCACGACGCTGCCCGGAACCTTGTAAGGTTACTTCTTTCTGTTCACTCTGTCGATGGTGAACCCAATCTTCCTGAAGGCCTCCACGAAGTCCTCATAGTTGCTTTTCTTAGAATCGTAGACGATGGTAACGGTCTGTTTGGGTACCGATGTCTCTATCTTCTTCACTCCCTTCACAAAGCGGATATTACTCTTGATTTTCTTCTCACAATTGGCACAATGCATCTGTGGAGCAGTGGTGACCTGCAGAGTGTCAATGTCCTTGCTCTTCTGTGCAGAAGCTGTAAGGGAGGCGATGGCCAAGGCCATCATGATGCTCATCTTCTTCATAGCGTATATCTAAATATGTGTTATAGTTTCTCAAACTTGAACCTTAGCCCTATGTATCCCATGGCGCCGTTGACGGGTCCCCACACCTGGGTGGCATCGAAGTCAGCCTTCCATGGGTCGGCAGCTCCTCGGATGGGTTCCCGAATGGTATAGTTGGTCAGGTTCTCACCACCGATGTATACGGATAGTCTCCTGAACTCTCTGGTCACCTGCGCCTGCAACTGGAAGTATGCCGGATAAGTGGTGCGGTCATAGAGTACTCCCCCACCGTTGACACTGCCCGTGACATCGAAGTGCCACAGCTCCAGGGGAGTCTTGTATCCCATGGTGAGCAGCCCCTTGTAGCGCGAGGTGAGAGGTCTCCTGCGCAGTTCACCATCGTAGGTGGCACGTGCATCGGTATAGCGGAAGGCAGCGGTGGCCGTCAGTCCCTCCAGCAGAGGGTAGGTGACATCTATCTGTGCGGCATGCGTAAAGCTCTTGCCTGCCAGGTTCTCTATGGAGAAGGTATATTCGCCACGTGCTCCGTCGGGATTGATGAGGAGCTGATGATTGAAGTCCGTATAGTAATAGTCGGCATTGACCTCCAGGTCCTTGCCCGAGATGGGCAGACGGAGCGAGGCGGAGATACCCGTGTTCCATGCCTCTTCCTGCTTAAGTTTTTCTGTAGCGAAGAACGCCTTTCCACTGGCCAGCAGTGAGACATTCTCGGCCAGGACATGTGGAGAGCGATAGCCCTTGCCTGCCGAGGCTCTCAGGGTAAGATGTTCCCAAGGTGTGTACTTGATATGCAGGCGGGGTGTCAGGAAGGATCCATGCTCTGTGGAATGGTCCCAGCGGAGTCCCGGCATGATAGTAAGCAGTTCACCCAGCTTGTAGGTATACTGCGCATAGATACCCGCGGTGGTCTCGTGTGGAGTGCCGAAGAGGTTCTCCTTCTCACCCTCCAAGGGGTTGCTCAGGTCCAGAGCCTGACTGTAACTGTCGTGATTGACGGATGCTCCCATACTCAGGTTATGCTCCGGAGTGATGTCGGTCTCATACATCAGCTGTGCATAACCGTTCTTCTGGTTCACCTCATACAGGCTGCTGCCTATATAGTGGTCCGCATCATGCACGGACCCATTGAGCATGAGAGCCACGGAGGAGTTATGCTCATGGCTGATGGTGAATCCGTTCTTCCACTGCAGTTCGTATCTGTTGGCGGTGATATCTATGCCGTAGAGGGGCATGTGGGCCTGCTGGTGTGCATGTCGGGACATACCGCTCTGCCGCTCATCATGGAGTCCTTTGAAACTCAGTTGGCTTATCCAGAGTGGAGATACGTATGCCATGCGCCACATACCGTTGTACTGTCTCAGCTCGGGCATATCCATGAATCCATCCCCACCCCTGTCATGGTCGGTCTGTCTATTCTCGAAATGGAGCAAACCGCTCATCGAGAGTCGGTCCGTGAGATGCAGACTGCCATCCACGTTGGCCTCCTGTTTCAGGTCGGTGTCCAGGTATGCATTGGCACGCACCCCGTCGATACCCTGTGGCTTCAGGTACTCCACATTAATCTGTCCTGTGATGCTCTCATAACCATTCTTCACACTGGATGCTCCCTTGCTCACCTGTATGCTTTGCATCCATGGTCCAGGCACATACCCCAGGGAGTAAGGGATGGAGGCTCCGCGCAGATTGGGCATATTCTCGGTGAGCATCTGCACGTACGTTCCGCTCAGTCCCAGCAGTTTGATTTGCCTGGCACCAGTGGCGGCATCACTATAGGAAACATCCACAGAGGGGTTGGTGGTGAAAGACTCTCCCAGATTGCAACAGGCGGCACGTATGAGTTCTCCCTGCCCTATGATGTCGGTATTGGTCACTCTGGAGAGCGACTTCCCACCCTGTCGGGCTTTCACAGTCACGTGATGGAGGGTCTTGCTCTGCGGCATGGTGTCCTGACTCACGCTATCGGTCTGCGCCCAAGCAGAGGCAATGGAAATCACTGCCAGCAGGACTCCTGCTATATATCTATTCACTTTCTGCATGCTCTTTCTTTCGCTTTAGGAGGAACACCTGGAGTGAACATGTATCATCTGCCAGGGAGCCTCTTTCATTCAGCAAAAGTACGAAGAAATTGTGTAAACCTGATTAGGGATAAGACTATAAACTGACAACCCTGTTAGGAAGAAGACAACAAGAGTGTAAACAACATCAGTTTTAACAAACAAAACTGTCAACCAAAATCAGTACACGTCAGCGTCTTTTCACCGCAAACGTTTACGATGGCGGTTGCAAACGTTTGCAAGGACGGATGATAACGTTTGCAACCCGGGATGCAAACGTTTGCGGGAAAAGAGGCAGTGCACTGCAAGGAAGGATGCAGTGCACTGCGGGAGCGGTTGCAGTGCACTGCGGGGACGGTTGCAGTGCACTGCGTCTGAGATGGGTAAAAAACTGGCACCGAAATCGTCAGTCCTGTTCTGGATAAGAGAAAAGGGAGAAGAGGCTCACCATACGAGGGGCACTATAGCCCCAGGAAACTCTTGCCGAACCTACGTCCTCTGTCTGCTGCCATGAGCCCAGGAGAAAAGTATCGGGACGAAACACGCTTCCTGTTACGTGCTTCGTCCCGATAACAGCGGGGGCTGCTCATGCCCAGTGTGATGGGCTATGGGTGCAGCCTGGAGAATCAGTGCTTGCTGCTGGCAGGTTTCTTACTGAAGATGGCGCGGATGCGAGCCATGTCGAATTTGCTGGTGCGGTCATAGAAGTAGATACCGTTCTGCTCCTGCTCCACGTCGGTCAACTGTGTGTAGCAGTATCCCCATACGTTGTCTGCTATCTCCATGAGCGCATCCACCTGACCTTCCAGACGGGTGTAGAACTCCTCCAGAGAGTGAGGAGGCTCACCATAGCCCCATGACTTCTGGTCGTTGCCTGTCTGCTCGTCCTGTCCCTTCACCCATTTGATACCTCCAAACTCATCCAGCAGATAAGGCATGTTGGGCTCTGTGTAAGTGGGATATGCATAGATGTTGGTCTCTGTGTGGCGGTTGAATCCTACGTTTCGCTGTGGGAATCCCACGCCATGGTTAGGTGTCTGGAACCAACGTTTGCCATTGTAGATAATATCCTTCAGCTTCTTGGGATCTTGTTCGTAGTTGTGTGTGGTCCAGATATCGGTCTTGACATGTACACCTCCACTCACGTCGCACACGGGTCTTGTGGGGTCGAGGGCCTTGGTAATATCATACACGTCGGACACGAAACGGGGGAACTGCACCCTGTCGGGCCACCATTCTTCGTTCATGGGTGTCCATGTAACGATGCTGGGATGGTTGCGGTCTCGCACTATCTCTTCGCTCCACTCGGTGATGAAGTTGCGTGCCACCTCTGGATTGTTGGCATCCATACCCCAAGAGGGAGCCTCTCCCCATGTGATGTATCCCATCTTGTCTGCCCAGTAGTGGAATCGCTCCTCAAAGACCTTCTGGTGCAGTCTTGCACCATTGAATCCAGCCTGCATGGAGAGTTCGATATCATGACGAAGAGCCTCATCGGAGGGTGCTGTCCAGATGCCATCGGGATAGAAGCCCTGGTCAAGGACGAGGCGCTGATAGAAGGGTTCGTTGTTGAGGTATACCTTGTTGCCGTTTACGTGTATCTTACGCATGCCCACATAACTGTTCACCAGGTCGAGACTCTTTCCCTGGGCATCCTTCACCTCATAGGTGATGTCATAGAGGAAGGGGTCAGCAGGACTCCACAGACGTGCCTTCTTGACAGGCAGCACCACGGTGCTATTGTTCTGAGCGGGCACAGTCTTGGTGGCCACCACCTTCTTGCCGTCCTTCATGGTCACGGTGAGGGTGGCAGCTCCTTCGGCATAGAAGGTGGGATGTACGATGACCTGACTCTGGTCTATGTCTGTGATGACCTGTACTCTCTCCAGAGCGCAGGCGTCCACGGGCTCCATCCACACGGTCTGCCAGATACCGGTGCAACGGGTGTACATACACTCAAACTGTGTCATGCGAACGTTCTGTTTGCCGGCGGGCTGCAGATTGGTGCGTGTGTCGCTATAGGCATGCACCACCAGAGAGTGGGTCTTCCCATCAGCCACAAACGGGGTGATGTCCACGCCGAAAGAGGTACTTCCTCCAAAGTGGCGTCCTGCCAGTTTACCATCGATGTATATCTCGCTGTTGTAATAGACTGCTCCGAAGTTCAAGCGCACACGCTTGCCTGCCCATTCCTGAGGCACGGAGATACTACGCTGGTACCAAATGTTATTGATAAAGTCGGTATATCCCACGCCCGAGAGTTTGCTTTCTGGGCAGAAGGGAACAGTAATCTTTCCATCGAAGCCCTGGCTCTGGTGGAAGGCCTTTTCCATGCCTGAACCTACGAAGTCAAAGGCGTAAGTCCAGTCTCCGTTGAGGTTCACCCAATCGGTTCGTTCAAACTGTGGTCTGGGATACTCTGCTCTGGGTATTGCCCACAGAGTGGCGACAAAGCAAAGGGTCGCCATGAGAAGAAATGCTCTTTTCATAATTTGTAATGGTTGTATGTATAAATATATAATGTATAAATATGCTTTATCGCGGAACTTATTTCACCACCTTCACTCCCTTGGGAGCCTTGATGGAGGACTTCACCGAACCATCAGCCCTGCGCTCGTGGCGTATGCTTATCTGTCCGTAGGGAGTGGGGAAGGTACCCTCTGCCCATTGCAGACGTCCCAGATGTGGGGTGATGCGCACTCGCTTGCAGCCTGCCTCCAGAATCTCCACACCCAACACATGAGTACTCATCCATGCCGTGGGTCCGCTGGCCCATCCGTGGCAGAAGCTGTGACGGAAGCCTGGGTAGCAGTATGCGCCAAAGTCTCCATGAATATCCTTCTTTCCCTCAGGAACAAAAGCATCGATGCGCCCAGCATTGCGGGTCCACTCCAAGTCAAAATCCTCCCAGAAGGTGGTGGCCCCCATGTCGAGCATACCTCCCCAGTACTGGCTGATGATATCCATGGCCTCCTCGTAGCGTCCGTCCATGGCCAGCGCCTCCAGCATATAATATCCGTAGAAGGTGGAGAACCCTTTGGGACCACCCACAGAGACATAGTCGCGGCAAGCCTTGGCAGGATCCATCAGGCCAGCTATAGCCATGAGGGATGCGGCCTGTTTCAGGCCATTGGGGTTGACCACCTTTCTGCGCAAGCGGCCTTCCACCTCCCGGCACTTCTGTGCCCGAGCCTCATCGCCCAGCAGTATGCTCATTCGCTGTGCGTCCTGCATGGCCCACACGAGGAGTGCATGATAGCCTGCATCCACTCCCTCGGTGTTGGTACTGCTGGGCCAGTCGAGGAAGTGAGCCCCCATGGCATCATTACCCTGGGCATCTATACACTTATCTATCAGGTCCACGAGACCCAGGATATAGTCACGGTGCTTCTCCAGATATTCCTTGTGCCCGAACCTCATGTACCAGTCATACTGGATGATGAGATACCATAGGGAATAGGCACTCATGCCGTTGATCCATGCCGGCAGGGGATACTGCTGGCAGGCCAGGTCCATGCTGGCATAGAAGCTCTCCTCATCGCCAAACACATTGCCGATGGTACTGGTCTCGGGGTGCATATCCCCCAGCCACACCAGGCGGTCACGCTTGATGCCGTCCCAGATATACTCCTGCATGTTGAGATGCACGGTGTAGGCTCCTGTCATCCAAATATCGTTGAGCCGCTGATCGGAGCACCTGAACGTTCCCAGGTAAGGGATATCCCGGTATCTCAGGATGGCAGTGGCCTCCTTTAGGTTGATGGTCTGCCCAGGGGTGAGCAGGTCGATGCGGACAAAGCGGTATCCTGTATTGCCCACTTCCATCTGTCCGTAGAAAGGCACCGTGAGCACCATGTCACGTATGGCATGGTCGTTAGTTGCCGTATTGGACTTCAGGTCGACCTCTGACTTACTGCCTGTCTCGGCAACGGACTTAGAGGAATTCAGTTCCGAGCAGGTCTCGCTGACCGACTCTCCGAATCGGAGTCTGACCTGAGGTGTGACGAGTGGGGCACAACTGCTGATGACCAGCTTGAAGCCTCCATGTATCTCATGACCGAAATCCAGGATGATGCTGGCTCGGTCCTCGCCATTGTTCACCAGTCGGCACATTCCCTCTCCGAAGATGTCTGCCTGCCCCGTGTTGGGTTTCAGGAGCAGTTCTGGATTCTGCACGCTGGTGGGACTGCTGCTCCACAGTATCCTCTTGGGAGTCATATAAGTGCGCGTCAGGATGTCCTTGCGGAAATTGGCAGAGTCAGCCTTCAGGACGGGAGGCAGGTTCTCCTGAGCCAAAAGTGTATTGGCAGACAAGAGCATCGCCAATGGAAGGAGAAGATGTTTCATCGTTGATTCTATGTTGTTTTTGTTTATTATTAATCCAGTTGCCAGGTGCCTTCGGTGCAGGTCACATGATGTTCGCGAATGCCCAGACGGTCCATCCACAGGCGCGTGTCACAAGTCTTCAGGATACCCGTATTGAAACCCTTGCCCTGGTCGTTGTTCCACACCCAGGTGGGCGTAGGCCACAAGCATGCCCGGAAGCGGATGCTACGGTAGAAGGCCTCGCTGCATCCATTCTGTCCATGGTGAGCCATCTGCAGATAGTCGCAATCCAGATTCCGTGCGTAGGGGCCCTTCAGTATCTGGTCTCCGCACTCGATGCCAGCATCCCCCAGGAAGGTGATGGCCTTACGTTTGTCCCACACCCTCATGACCATCGACGAATTGTTATAAGGGTTGACGGTGAAGGGATTGGCTACACCCAGCACCTGCAGATGCATTCCGTCCCAGCAAAAGGATTCCCCTGGCTCTTGGATATCCGTCACTGGAATATCCTGTAAGGTATCCAGCAGATGATAGAACTCGCGGCAGCTGGCCTCACATTGCGGTTCACCCTGGATGACCTCCTCGCGGAGTCGTGAATGATAGATGTGACGGATGCGCAGCTCCTGGCGGTTCTTGAGTATCTCACAGAGTGCTCCCATATGGTCATCGTGAGGATGGGAGATGAACCAGGCTTCCACCTCGCCACCCATGGCTCCCAGGAACCCTCGCAGGAACATTCCCTCGGCAGGCATGCCTCCGTCCATCACTATCAGACGCCCCCTATGCGTACGGAACACATAAGAGTTGCCTATGGTGTCGGCATGCGAAGGGATTTGCCACATGGTGAAACTGGAACGGCCTTTGAGTTCCACAGCAGGCCTCTCCACTGCTCCTTCTAACTGTAACGGAGCGGACAATGACAGGGCTGCCATGCCCATGGCAGAAGTGCGCAGAAAGGTTCTGCGGGAGGGATTGACAGGTGTTCTCATAACGGTGAAAGCACGAATTATAGACAAATTTATAACTCTTTTATTGAATAGACAAGTCCTCTGTCCATAAAAGCACTGCATTGTCAGATTTTCAGTGTATGCAGCGGTCCTCACGAAAGAGCGGCAGTCGCCAAGAGCCTATCTCTGATTTTTGCCCTTGTATTTCTTGTAAGTACCACTAACTTACGTTACCTTTGCAAGCAAACCTATATGAAGTGGGATTACCCACTTTGGCCAAAACAAGAACCTAAAGATCAACGATTATGAGCAAAAGGATTCCTGCTGCACTGACGGCTTTGCTGTGCACAGCTCTCTCTCTCTGCGCCCAAGTACACGTAGAAGTGGACCTGAATGACAAACGTGTGGAGGTGAGTCCCACACTGTACGGCATCTTCTTCGAGGATATCAACCATGCTGCCGATGGCGGACTGTATGCGGAACTCATCCGCAACCGTTCCATGGAGTTTTCCCAAACAGAGCCAGAGGGATGGATGCCCCTGCAAAGCCAACTGGAACTGTGCACTGAGGGGATGCTCAATGAAGTTCAGCAGCAGGCCCTGAGGGTACAGGTACAGGCTCCTGGTGGCGGAGTGAGCAACACCGGATACTGGGGAATGGGCGTGAAACGCGGTGAGCAATACCGTCTGTCGGCATGGATACGCATTGAGGATGGAAAGCCGGGTACTCTGACGGCCCAACTGAGAAGCCGTAACGGGAAGGTGCTGGGCAGCAGCGAACTGAAAGGGAAGACGAGCAAGAAATGGCGTCATCTGGAAGCCACCATCACAGCTGAGGCCGATGACCCACAGGCAGAATTCGTCCTGCTGGCAGAGAAACCCTGTACGATGGTGCTGGACGTGGTAAGCCTCTTCCCACCTACGTTCAAGGACAGACCTAACGGATGCCGACGCGACCTGGCAGAGATGCTTGCAGCACTGAAACCCGCCTTCATGAGATTCCCTGGCGGATGCGTGGTGGAGGGAAACATTCGTCCCGAGAATGCCTGGCACTGGGAGCGCACCGTGGGACCCATAGAAAGACGTCCCGGACACATGAATGCCAACTGGGGATACCCGTCCACTGATGGACTTGGCTTCCATGAGTATCTGCAGCTGTGCGAGGACCTGGGCGCAGTGCCCCTCTATGTGGTCAACGTAGGCATCTGGCATGGCGGATGCACACCACTGGACAGCCTTCAGGGATGGATAGACGAATGTCTGGGAGCACTGGAATATGCCAATGGGCCCGTCACCAGTCACTATGGCAAGATGAGGGCAGAGAACGGACATCCAGAGCCCTTCGGCATAGCATACGTAGAGATAGGAAACGAGAACTACAATTACCGGATGGAGGACAACTCCGACCAGAGTGACCACTATCCCGAGCGCTACCGCATGTTCTACGATGCCATCAAGGCACGATTCCCCGAAGTCAAGTGCATAGGAAACGTAGAGAGCTGGGGAACGGACGCACCCTCGTGGAGAAACCAGCACCCTGTGGACATCCTGGACGAACATTATTACCGCTCACCCAAATGGTTTGTGGGACAGTACCACCGCTTTGACTCCTATGACCGGAACGGACCTATCATTTACCCAGGGGAATATGCCGTAACACAGAACTACGGACGGAATGGTAACATGAATGCAGCACTGGGCGAAGCGGTCTTCATGATGGGCATGGAGAACAACTCCGACATAGTGAGGATGAGCAGTTATGCACCCATCTTCATCAACGAAAACCACAGCCAATGGCATCCCGATATGATACGGTTCAACAGTGGCAGGGCCTTTGGCACACCCAGCTACTGGGTGCAGCAGCTCTTCCCCAGCCACGTGGGTACTCATGTGGTGGGAAGCCGACTGGAATGGACTCTGCCCAGACCCACAGGACTACGGCGCAAGCATCCCGTGCAGGTGGGAGTGGGCACATGGGCCACACAGGCTTCTTTCCGCAATGCACAGGTTATCGTGGACGGGGACACACTGGACGTGGAGGCCAGCAGAGCATGGGCATCAGCCTTCCCCAAGCAGAACGGAACATGGACAAACCAGGAAGGAACCTTCACCCAAACTTCATCGGAAGAGGGAACTGCCCGGCTGTGTCCCATCTCGGTGAGCGGAGACCGATACTCATGGAGAGTGGAGGCTCGCAAGGATAGTGGCAACGAGGGCTTCCTGATGCTCTTTGACTATACGGACAGACAGAACTACTGCTGGTTCAACGTGGGAGGATGGAACAACACCCAGAGCGCCATAGAGCAGACCATCAACGGAGGAAAAGAGAAACTGTCGGGGGAGAGTAAGCAGAAGGTGCAGAATGGAGTGTGGTACACCCTGCAGGTGGACGTGGACAGAGACAGCGTGACCTGCATGGTGGACGGAAAGGTATGGTGCAAGGGGATGCTCACCGGAGGAGATATGCACGGCATCTACTCCAACAGCACCGTGGACGAGAAGACACATACATTGTACACAAAGGTCATCAACCTGGGTCATGATGCCACCGAAGGCACGCTGCACCTCTGCGGAGGGCATGCCACCAAGGCCACCATCACACGTCTGGCGGCAGAACAGGGCACCGACGAGAACACCATGCAGGAACCACTCAAGGTGGCACCCCAACAGGTGGAGGCACAGGTGGAACCAGACCAGAGCACCATCCGATTCCAGGTACCGCCCTTCAGCATCAGCATCCTGAGCGTGAGCCTTCAGTGATTTTCGGCTTTGCGCAGGATTGCGTTCCGTTTTTATTCTGTAACTTTGCACCCGTATTATGGAGCAGAAAAACGTACTAAGCCAACAGCTAAACCAACAGCAGGTGCAGGTGCAGACACTGGCTCCCCAGCAGGTCCTTCTGGCCAGACTGACGGAGCTGCCCGTGGACGCACTGCGGCAAAGGGTGGAGAACGAATGCATGGAGAACCCATGGCTGGAGCACTCCAGGGAAGATGAAGACGACGCAGGGAACGCCGAGCAGGGAGGAAGTGACTCAAGTGCCTTAGCCGATGGCGAGGACATGAGCACAGACGAGCGGATGGGAGACTACGGCAACGAGGACGAGATTCCCGATCACCTGCTCAACTATTCCTCGGGGAATAATCGTCCCGAGAATATGGACTACCGCTCCACACTCTCCTTCTATGACCACCTGAAAGACCAGATACACGAGTATGACCTCACTCCGCATCAGCAGCAGGTGATGGAGTATCTCATAGGGTCACTGGCCGAGGACGGCATGCTCCCCAAGTCTCTGGAACAACTGGCCGACGAAGCCGAGATATACCAGGGCATCCCTACCAGCAGCCGTGAACTGGAGGAACTGCTCCACATCCTGTGGCAGTTCGACCCTCCAGGCATTGGAGCCCGCTCGCTGCAGGAATGTCTCCTGCTGCAGATTCTGAGGGCCACACATGTACGTTACCGTAAGGAGGCCACCCAGGTGCTCCGCTCCTGCTATGACGACTTCATGCACAAGCGTTGGGACAGAATAGGGCAACGACTGCACATGGACGAGCGCACCATGGAGGGAGTGAAGCGAGAGATTCTGCGCCTGAATCCCCACCCAGGATTCTCCCTGAGCGAACAGGACAACTCCACAGAGCAACACATCACACCCGACTTTATCGTAGAGACCGACTCGGAGGGAAACATCACCATGACCCTCAACGAGGGAGACCTGCCCACACTGACTATCAGCGAGGATGCCACCGAACGGCTGGCTGCCTATGACAGGAAGACTGGCAAGCAACTGAGCCGTTCGGAACTGGAAGAGATGCACTTCACACGCCGATATGTGGAGCGCGGACAGATGTTCATACAGGCCCTGATACAGCGAAGGGAGACCATGACACGCACCATGCGTGCCATCATCCAATGGCAAAGAAACTTCTTCCTGGAGGGAGACGAGAGCATGCTCAGACCCATGACCCTGGAGGATATAGCAGACCGCACAGGATATGACATCAGCACCATCAGCAGGGTGAGCAACAGCAAGTACGTGCAGACAAACTTCGGAGTGTATCCACTCAAATGGTTCTTCCTGCGCAAGAGCAGTACAGGGAACCACGATGGTGAACTGACGCAGCGTGAGGTGATGGCCCAACTGAGTGCACTGGTGGATGCAGAGGACAAGGCACACCCGCTGAGCGATGACAGACTGGCAGAGCTCATGAGCGAGAAAGGGTTCCCCATAGCCAGAAGAACCGTAGCCAAATACAGAGGCATGATGAACATTCCCTCTGCAAGAATGAGAAGATGAAGACCGTGATACTCATAGCACGAGTGCTCTCGGCACTCTTCCGCCCTACTTACTATCCACTGGTAGGGTTTATTATCCTGTTTGCCTTTACCTATATGAGCATCTTCCCCTGGATGTTCAAGTTGTGGGTGCTGGGAATGGTGTACCTCTTCACGGTTCTGCTCCCCACTGTGTGCACCCATGCCTACCGACACATCAGAGGATGGAAGACCCAGGAACTGCGGCATCAGCACAAACGTTTGGTGCCCTATGCCATACACCTATGCTGCTACCTGTGCTGTATGTTCATCATGCAAAGCATCCACCTGCCGCGCTTCATGTTGGCAGTGCTGGCAGTAAGTCTGCTCATTCAGTGTACATGCCTGCTCGTCAACCTGAGATGGAAGGTGAGCATACACTCGGCAGGAGCAGGAGGAGTGACAGGGGCTCTGGTGGTCTACTCCCAACTGTTCGGCTTCAACCCCATGTGGTGGCTGTGCGGATGCATCCTGCTGTGCGGACTGGTGATGACCAGCAGAACCATACTGCGACAGCATTCCCTGGGACAGGTACTGGCAGGAACCCTCCTGGGCATCCTATGCGGATGTCTGGGTGTGTGGGGCATATAGTAAGGAAATAGATTGTCATAAATAAAAAGATACGGATGAAACCCATAGTAAGTGTAATCATGGGCAGCACCAGCGACCTGCCCGTCATGGAGAAGGCTCTCGCCTTTCTGAATGAGCAACAGATAGCCTTTGAGGTCAACGCCCTTTCGGCACACCGCACACCCGATGCCGTGGAACAGTTTGCCCGAGAGGCCGAGAGCCGGGGTATAAAGGTAATCATAGCGGCAGCAGGCATGGCTGCGGCCTTGCCTGGCGTGATAGCTGCCAGCACGACACTGCCCGTCATAGGTGTCCCCATCAAGGGAATGCTGGACGGACTGGATGCCATGCTCTCCATCATCCAGATGCCTCCAGGCATCCCCGTGGCCACCGTAGGGGTCAATGCCTCACTCAATGCTGCCATCCTGGCCATGGAGATGCTGGCTCTCACCGATGAGAACGTGGCTGCACGACTGCGTGCCTACAAGCAGGGACTGGGAGCCAAGATAGAGAAGGCCAACCGCGACCTGGCCGAGGTGAAGTACGAATATAAGTGCAACTGATTCCGAAGAGGGAGAGAAGGCCATGGCAGATAAGAATCTACAGAACCCATCAGCCGACCTCGGCAATGGTTTCCCATCACGCCGGAGAAGTAGCGTGGCTCACGTGGGAGGAATAGCCATAGGAGGGGACAACCCTATACGTGTGCAGTCGATGACCACCACCGACACCAATGATACAGAGGCATGCGTGGCACAGATTAAGCGTATCGTGGAAGCCGGAGGAGAGCTGGTGCGCCTCACCACTCAAGGTACCCGCGAGGCAGAGAACATGGCTCGCATCTGGAACAGAGTCAGAGAGGAGGGCATCACAGCCCCACTGGTGGCCGATGTACACTTCAACCCTGCCGTGGCCGATGTGGCTGCCAGATATTGCGAGAAGGTGCGTATCAACCCAGGCAACTATGTGGATCCTGCACGCACCTTCAAGAAACTGACCTACAACGACGAGGAATATGCGGCAGAGGTACTGAAGATAGAGGAACGCTTGCGGCCCTTCCTGGCCATCTGCAAGGAGCATCATACGGCTGTGCGCATCGGCGTGAACCACGGATCACTCTCGGACCGTATCATGTCCCGTTTCGGGGATACGCCTGAGGGAATAGTGGAGTCATGCATGGAGTTTCTGCGGGTATGCCGAAAAGAGGATTTCCATGATGTGGTGCTAAGCATCAAGGCCAGCAACACGGTGGTGATGGTGCGCTCAGTACGCCTTCTTGTGGAAGCGATGGACCGCGAGGACATGCACTTCCCCCTGCACCTGGGAGTCACCGAGGCTGGCGAGGGAGAGGACGGACGCGTGAGAAGTGCCGTGGGCATAGGTGCCCTGCTCACCGAGGGACTGGGTGATACCATCAGAGTGTCGCTCTCGGAAGAACCCGAATGCGAGATTCCCGTAGCACGCAAACTGGTGCGCTTCGTGGATGAATGTGCCCAACTACGGCAGACGGCATCCATCAAGAACGGTGTGATGACACTCTCGCTGAACGAGGAGGAGGATGAGGACCTGATGCTGAAGGCTGCCATGGCGGCAGGAGCACCCCTGATAGACGGACTGGCTACCGACCTGGTAATCACCAACAAGGGCCAGGAGCAGCCCCGCCTGGCCGATAGCATCCTGCAGGCGGCACGGGTACGCTTCACACATACCGAATTCATTTCCTGCCCTGGATGCGGACGCACCCTGTATGACCTGCAGGGAACCATCGCACGCATCAAGAATGCTGTAAGGGAGGCATCACAAGAGTTGCCCTGCCTGAACACACTGAAGATTGCCATCATGGGGTGCATAGTGAACGGACCCGGAGAGATGGCTGATGCCGACTACGGATACGTGGGGGCAGCCAGACACAAGGTGTCACTCTATCGCGGCAAAGTGTGCGTGGAGAAAAATATCCCCGAGGAGGAGGCCGTAGATAGGCTACTGCAACTCATCAGGGAGGACACAGAATCCTGAACGCACAAGAGACGGACAGAACAGGACGTCTGGAAGCAGGGGAGGAGGAGAAGAGGAATCACCCTAAGCATACCACGACGGATATAGACCACAGACATCACTGCTCAGGAAGAAGATAATTGCACACTGGAGAGAGAGAGAGAAGGTGCAGTGATTTCCAGGTAAAATGCGTAACTTTATACACCCTAAACAAGAACTATCGCAGATGAACAAGTATTTTAGACCTCTACTGGCTGTAATAATCTTCCTGATTGCACAGGTAGTAGGTGGCTTCCTGATGCTGCTGGTGAACACGGTAGAGAACATCTCAAGCACAGCCAAAGGCGAGGCACTGGACCCCAGTCTCCTGGCAGAGAACGGTACGGGCGGATCGGTCGCCACACTGGCATGGTCTGTAATCCTCTCCAATTTGATAGCCGCATGGCTATGCTATAAACCCCTGAGGCTGGTGCGCATGCCTGACTCTATCGATGTACACAAGGTGGACTGGAAGAACTCCCTGTGGGCCATAGCTGGCATCGTGACCGGTGTGCTGGCTCTGAATGTGCTTACAGAAATGCTCGGCCTGCCCGACCTCATGACGGATGAATTGGAAGGTATGATGAAGAGCCCGCTGGGCATAACGGCTATCACCCTGGTGGCACCCATAGCAGAAGAGCTGGTGTTCCGTGAATCTCTCCTGGGCAACATGCTCAGAGGAAAGGTACACCCCTGGACTGCACTCGGCATCTCTGCCTTCCTGTTCGGTGCCTTGCATTTCAACCCCGCACAAATACTGGCTGCGGCAGGCATAGGATTCCTGCTGGGTCTGGTGTATTGGCGAACGGGCAATGCGGTGATACCTATCCTGATGCATATACTCAACAATACCTTTAGTGTGGTGCTCATGTGGGTGATGGGCGATGCTGCCCAGGGTTTCTCCCTCGTCCAGTGGCTGGGCGGCACAGAGTGGTCCGTGGTAGTGATTATCTGCAGTACAGCCTTAAGCGTATTCCTGTTCAGATGCTTCTTTGCCCATTACCCCACCCCAGAAGACAGCCTGGTGGAGACAGTACAGGAGACAGAGGATTCACCTGAGAACACATCTGCAACCGAAAGCCATGAATAAAGAACCCATACAGATAAACATTGACCACCAGCGTTGCCGTCATTGTCAGCGATGCGTACAAGTATGCCCCTCTGCCACACTGAGGTGGACCAGCGAGCGTGTGCCGGAAATGGTGCGTGAGGACCATTGCATCGGCTGTGGACATTGTGTGGATGTGTGTGAAGCAGATGCCCTGCATCACTCCCTTTTCCCCGCCGACAAGGTGCACACCATAGACCGCAGCACCCTACCCTCGCCTGAGAGCCTGATGGAACTGATGCGTGCACGGCGGTCCAACCGTACGCTCACGGATTGTCCAGTGCCCCAGCAGATTACCGACGATTTGCTGGAGGCTGCCAGATATGCTCCCACGTCGGAGAACAGCCAAAAGGTAAAGGTGACCGTATTGGAGAAGGAACAGATACGGAAGTTGGAGGATACTGTCATGAGATTCCTTCTGAGGCTGGCAAGCGTGCTGATGTCTAAACCCATAAGACCGCTTACTAAGATGCTCCTGCCGAACCTCTATGCCGAAGCCCCCGAGCTGGAACGGTTCCGTCTGCGCTGGGAAGCAGGTGAGATGCCCTGCTGCTGCAACGCCTCGTCAGTGCTGGTGTTCAGTGCCCCCTCGGGATATGATTTTGCTTGGCAGGACTGCAATCTGGCCTACCAGAATGTATCCCTCATGGCAGAGGCACACGGAATCAGTCAGATCTATTTAGGGCTGATTCAGATTACGCTCCAGTTCATGCCCAGTGGCAAGGTCAGACGTCTGCTGGGCTTGCCCAAGGGATATGTGCCTCGAGCCTTCATGGCCATCGGCATCCCTCGATTCAAGTATGCCCGCTACACTGAGCGCTGATCTGCCATACGATGGAGCAATGAGCGTGTCTCCTCGATGACTGCGAACAAGAGGTCAAGACTATCGGCGCGTAACATACGGATACGCGTCTCGCGGAAGTCGGGAATGCCCTTGAATATCGGAGTAGAGGCCAGATGACGGCGCACATGCAGGATACCTCGATACTCGCCTATCCGTTCCACCGACTCCACAGCCTGCTGTTTGAGCACATCTATCTTCTCGTCCAGAGTCAGGGGACTCTCGGGATGAAGGATTTCATGAAAGACCCAGGGGCGACCGAATGTGGCCCTGCCTATCATCACCGCATCCACCCCATAACGCTGAAAGGCCTGCTCGGCCTGCTGGACCGTGGAGATATCGCCATTACCGATGACAGGGATGTGCATGTGGGGATGATTCTTGACCTCACCGATGAGGGTCCAGTCGGCTTCGCCCGTGTACATCTGTGTGCGTGTACGGCCATGCAGGGTGAGGGCTTGTATGCCGCAGTCCTGCAGGCGCAGGGCAAGGTCTACGATAAAGGGGGTACCATCGGGCAGAAACAGGGATGGTTCGTCCCATCCCAGACGGGTCTTCACCGTGACGGGCGTATCAGGAACGGCATCCACCACGGCTTTCGTAACGGCCAGCAGACGGGGCACATCACGCAGCATTCCACTGCCGGCACCCCTTCCAGCCACCTTCTTCACGGGACAACCGAAGTTGATGTCAAGCACGTCGGGATGAGCCTGAGCCACCACGATGCGTGCTGCCTGGGCCATGGCCTGAGGGTCCTTGCCGTATATCTGCACGGCCACGGGCCTTTCCTCGGGAGAGACAGCCAGTTTCTCCAGACTGCGGCTGACCATGCGCACGAGTGCATCGCTGGAGACGAACTCGGAATAGACCATGGCTGCTCCCATGCGTCGGCACAAGAGACGGAATCCGATGTCCGTAACATCCTCCATCGGAGCCAGGAGCAGGGGTTTCTCCCCCAGGCAGACAGAGCCTATCCTCATGACTCGGCCCCGCCCTTAGCCTGATAAGCCAAGGCATAGAGTTTCATCTGCCTGAGCATGGCCAGCAGGCCATTGCTGCGTGTGGGAGACAGATGCTCACGAAGTCCTATGGACTCTATGAAATACAGGTCTGCACCCAGAATCTCCTCGGGAGTGTGGTCAGACAACACACGCACCAGCAGAGCCACGATACCCTTGACAATGAGGGCATCACTCTCTGCCTGGAAGTGCAGCAGGCCGTCCTTCATGTCGGCTTGCAGCCATACGCGGCTCTGACATCCGTCTATGAGATTCTGTTCCGTCTTATATTTATCATCCAGTTTCGGCTGACTGCTGCCCAGGTCAATGAGCAGCTGGTATCTGTCCATCCAATCATCAAAGTCAGCAAACTCCTGGATAATCTCGTCTTGTATCTCGTTGATAGTCATTCTTCAGCGTTATCGTTATAGATTAGTTGTGTAATGGTTTGTCCCACGGCCTTCAGCACACGGGGATCAATATTCTCAGGTGTATCCTGCAGGGTGTGCCATGTGGGGCCGAAATTGCTGGGTCCATCCACGAAATAGGGCACGATGTCCAGGCAGGGTATGCGCGCGATACGGTTGACATTGACATGGTCATCCACCAGACAGCCACCATCCGTGAGGGGGAAGAAATGCCCATATCCTATCTGATGTGCCAGATGCCAGATGAGTTCCACCACAGGATCGGCATACTGACGACTTACCTGTTCGCGGGCAAAGGTGCACCCACGACCGCCCACCATATCCAGCAGCACACCATAGCGTGCCTTGTAATGGGCCTCCAGTGCCTGCTGTGCCCAGTACTGTGAACCCAGGCACCAGGTGTCGCGCCCATCGGCTGGGTCTTCTGCCCACTCGGGAGTGCCTGCGTCCTCCGCATCGAAGCACACGAAATCGATACCTCTGCTCACAGGTTTCTGTTGGAGCAGACGGCATATCTCAAGCAGGACAGCCACTCCGCTGGCACCATCGTTGGCTGCCAGGATGGGTGTATGCCAGTTGGCCTCATCGGGGTCGTTGTCTGCCCAGGGCCTGCTGTCCCAATGAGCACAGAACAGAATCCTGTCGAGTGCCTCGGGATGGATACTGGCTATGATATTGCGGGCAGGAACCTTCGTGTCGTCATAGAGGGTGACCGTGCAGTTCTGTTCCACCACGGTAGCCCCATACTGTCGGAAACGCTCTGCGATATAATCACCACACAACTGTGCAGCCTCGGTTCCCATAACACGCGGACCGAAGTCGCATTGGGCCTGAATGTGCATCATGGCACTGTCCTCCTCAAACACGGGACAGGGTGCCAGGACTATCGTATCGGCCCCTCCCCCACTCCTGCCTGAATGTCCTCCACAAGCAGACAGACAGACAGACAGACAGAGGAGCAGCACGGAGAGTGCAACAAAAAACTTCTGTTTCATAACCTTCCTTAATATAACTATACCTATTATATATATATATATGATCATCATGCGCATCTCTTGGTAAGCGGGAGGGGAAATGCTGACTATGACAAACCCAGGTGGGATGTGGCAGAGGACTGCACCTGGCGCATTACCCTCAGGAAGTTTCCTCCCCAGATGCCCTGAAGGTCGCTCTCAGAATACCTTCTGCGAAGCAGCTGACGTGTGAACCCTATCAGTTCGGAATCATCCTTCAAGCCTCTCACACCGCCATCTCCATCAAAATCTGTTCCTATGCCCACATGCTCGGGACCCATCACCTGCACCATATGATGCAGATGGTCCAAGGCATCCAGGACAGTGGCCTCGCCTTCATGACGGAGGAATCCATGATAGAGTGTGACCTGTGCCACACCTCCCTGCGCTGCCAAGGCCTTCATCTGATCATCCGTCAGATTACGGGGATGTGAGCACAATGCCCTGCTGCTGCTGTGGCTGCACACTATGGGAGCCTGGCTGAGCGCCAAGGCGTCATAGAAGGAACTTTCTGCGGCATGGCTCATATCTATCATCATGCCCAGGGCATTCATCTCCCTGACCACCTCCTGTCCGAAGGCGCTCAGTCCTCCGTGTTCTGCATGGCCACGGGCCGAATCACAGATATCATTGTCTCCATTATGGCAGAGGGTCATATACACCACTCCCATCTGTCGGAAATGGGACAGGAGAGACAGATCCCTACCGATGGCATAACCGTTCTCTATGCCTCGCATGATGGCCTTGATACCCTGAGCCTTGAAGCGCAGCAGATCATCGGGAGTGCTTGCCAATCCCAGCAGATGGGGATAGGCCCGTGTGAGTGCCTCTATCTGATCCAGTTTCTTTTGTGCCAAGGCAAAAGCCTCACGGTATCCCTGAGCAGAGCGCTCGCCCTGGGGAATGTATGCCACCATGATGGAAGCATCCAGTCGGCCGTCTGTCATCTTGGGCAAATCCACCAGTACACGGTCAGTGCGCGTGGTAAACATATGATTGACATCGTCCTGACTGTCGGGAAAGAACATGGGGGTATCACAATGGCTGTCCAGAGTGACGGTACTCTCATGCAACTTCCTCGACCTGTGATAGAGAGCACCCTCATGCACCAACCATTCAAAGAGTGCATGCATGGAGGTCATCTCACTGCGACGGAAGAACACTTCTGGGTGCCACTGCACTCCCAGGATAGGTTTGTACTCCGTGCTCTCCACAGCCTCAATAATGCCATCCGAAGCATGGGCAACGGCCCTGAGCAGTTTCCCAGGATGGCTCACGGCCTGATGATGGAAGGAGTTGACGGGCAGATGGCTGCGCTGCACGATGCTGTACAGCAGGCTGTCCTGTTCCACGCTTATGGTATGCGAGACGGCATCTCGCTTCATCTCCTGACTGTGCTTCAGTATCTGCGGTGCCTGGTGCTGAGTGTAGATGTCCTGATAGTTACGCCCTCCCAGTGCGGCTGCCAGCACTTGTATACCTCGGCAAATGCCCAGAATGGGTATCTGCCGGTGATAGGCATGTCTCACGAGCCACAGTTCCTGGGCATCTCTCTCTGGGCAGACACCATGAAGAGCGGGGATAGGCTCCTCACCCAGGAGCAAAGGATTGAGATCGCCGCCGCCAGAGAGCAATAGCGCATCCACCCCATCCAGTGTGCGCGACAAAGCTTCCTGGATGGCGTCAGGAAAGACGGGAGTATGATCCTCGGCCTCATCTGATGTCACCTCATAGGGAGGGATGACCATCGGGACGCCTCCTGCCTGCAGCACAGACTGATAATAGGCTTGTGCCAGCTCACACCCCTTGTCTCCGAAATTGCCTGTGATGCCTATCACAGGACGACATTCGTGACTCATCTTCAGATATAATCCTTGTTTATTCGTCGAAGTTTACGGTAGGTGCCGTCTCCTCCAGTTGCTTGTCGATGGGCACTTCCTTGCGGATACTCTGCCTGAGCGAAATCAGGGTCTCGGTGGCTATCACCCCGGGAATCTCCTGCAGGCAATCGTTGAGCAGCTCCATGAGATGTGCATTGTCCCTGGCATACAGTTTGATGAGCATCGTATAAGGTCCTGTGGTGAAATGGCATTCCACTATCTCAGGTATCTTTTCAAACTCTGCCACCACCTTCTTGTACATGGAACCACGCTCCAGAGTGATGCCCACATAGGTACATGTATTGTAGCCCAGGCTGACAGGATTCACATGGAAGCCCGATCCTACAATCACTCCCATGTCTATCAATCTTTGCACACGCTGATGGATTGCGGCTCTGCTTACGCCACACTCCGTGGCCACATCCTTGAAGGGCAGTCTGGCATTGGCCGAGATAAGGCCCAAGATTTTCTTGTCAAGGCTATCAATCTTTTCCATATCCGAAAAATAAGAATTGTTATTATTATGGTAGCAAATTTATGCAAATTATTCGTTTCTTCCTATCATATGTATATAAAAAAAGACACCAGAGGCATTCCTGGTGTCTTTTTGATACTTATGAGTTACTAATTACTTCACTATTTCATGCAATTCGATAGTAAATACCAGGCAGGAGAATGGAGGAATCTTCTGCTGCTCACGATCTCCGTAACCCAGCTCCTGGGGAACATACACTTCCCACTTGCTGCCCACAGGCATCATGCACAGCACCTCTGTCCATCCGGCAATCACCTGTCCCACAGGGAATGTGGCAGGCTTGCCGCGCTTGTAACTGCTATCGAAGACAGTGCCATCAATGAGGCGTCCCTCATAGTCCACCTTCACGCGGTCGGTTTTCTGAGGTTTCTCGCCTGTACCCATTGTGATTACCTTGTATTGCAAGCCGCTGGCAGTGGTCTGCACGCTGTCCTGCTTGGCATTCAACTTGAGGAACTGCTCACCGGCCAAACGGTTGGCACCATATTTCTTCTCCATCTTCACCTTGTGGTAATAAGCCATCTGCTTCTGTACCAGGCTCTGTGCCGAGTCCATCGAGAAGGTTGTATCCACGGGGAAGATGCCGTTCTGGAATCCTTTGATAAACTGCTCGTGATTGAGAACGTCCACACTGTCATCTATCTGACGGTTGGCATTGCTCCACACCTGTGTCTCCACCTGTTCACGAATCTCCATGCCTGCCAGACGTGCCTTTTCGCGCTTGTCTGCCTCAGTGAGTTCTTTCTGCTGGAAGCCCTTGAGGAAGTCCTCCACATAGGCTGTATCGATGCCCATGCGCTGGGAGAGATAAGCCTTCAGGCCATTGCTGTTGGCCATACCCAGCAGATAGCTGAAGGTATCCACAGATACGGTATCCACGCGCTCTGCCAACTCCTTGGCAGCCTTCTTGCCCTTGCGTTGTTTCTTGGTGGCAGCAGTGGCTCCCATGCAGAGGAGAGCCACCAGAGCCATCAGAATTATCTTGGTCTTTTTCATTGTTTGCCCCTTTCAGGATGACCTTTACTTCTCGATGCTGTGAAGTTCAATCTTGAATACCAAAGCAGAGAAGGGCTTAATCATGCCACGGTCCTGTGAACCGTAAGCCTGCTCCTGAGGAATATATACCTTCCAGGTAGAGCCCACAGGCATATGAGTGAGAGCCTTGGTCCAACCGGGAATCACCTGCTTGCACATGAATGTGGTGGGCTCACCACGCTTGTAGCTGCTGTCAAACACAGAGTCGTTGATAAGAGTTCCCTCGTAGTCCACCTTCACGCGGTCGGTGTCGGCAGGAATCTCGCCTTTGCCTTCTGTGATTACCTCATAATAGATGCCGTCGCCCAGAGTCTGGATGCCTTCCTTCTTGGCTATCTCGGCCATGAACTTCTCAGAGGCAACCTTGTTGTCGGCATAGCGCTCGTTGATCTGCTTGTCCTTGATGGTAACCATCATGGTCTCTGCAAGTACGGCAGCAGAATCCAGGGTCATCAGTTCACCCTTGCCAGTGGTTGCAGCCACAAAGCCAGCCATGAAGTTGTTCAGGCTTACAGTCTGGGTGCTGTCTTCGCCAAACAGTTCATAGTTCAGACCCTTGATCATCTGCTGGCTGATCTGCTGGCCAATCTGCAAACCTGCATAGTAAGCAGCCTTCTTCTTGTCGTCACCAGCATTTACTGACTCGTTGAGTCCCTTCACGAAGTCATCAATGTAAGCGGTATCCATACCCATGCGCTGTACCAGATACTCCTTCAGTCCACGAGTCTGTGCCATACCCACGGCATAACTCAGGGTATCGATGTCTGTCTTGATGTCTGCCTTGGGAGTTCCGTTTCCACAAGAAACCATAGCAGCAGCGATGGCTGCCACAGCCAGAATAGAAATCTTTTTCATGTCGTAATAAATATTGTGTTTATTGTGATTGCGATGTATTTTACTTCACCTTGATCAGTTCCACATCAAAGATGAGCGTACTGTAAGGAGGTATGGAGGGACCTGCTCCCTGCTCGCCATATCCCAGCAGATAGGGGATATAGAAACGGTACTTGGCACCTTCGCTCATGAGCTGAAGTCCTTCGGTCCATCCGGGTATCACCTGATTGAGCCCAAACTCGGCAGGCTGATTGCGCTCATAAGAGCTGTCGAAAACCTTACCCGACACGAGGCGACCTTCATAATGACACAGCACCGTGTCTGTTGCCTTCGGGCTGCGCTCGCCCTTACCCTCAGAAAGTACCTCATACTGCAAACCGCTCTTGGTCTGCACCACACCTTCACGCTTGGCATTGGCCTCCAGAAAATCTCTGCCTTCTGCAATGGCCTTCTGGGCCTGCTCTTTCTGCTTCTTCTGGAAATACTCGCTGAGCAGTTCCTGTGCCTCACGGCTCGTCATGGCTGGAGTCTTGCCGGACAGTATGTCGCTCACGCTCTGGCTAAAGTCCTCCACAGAGAAGTCCTCGATACCCATGCTCTTGAGCTGCTGAGCGATGCCAAGACCCAGTGCATAACTGATTTTGTTCATACGCGTTTATTAACTATTTATACCTATTATATTTATCAGTGGCGCAAAATTACGATATTTTCCCCAACCCACGGCCTCACGCGTTTCTTTTTTTCATATTTTTGCAAAAGACAAAAAGGCCTTGGACATGAGAATAGTGATACTGACTGGTGCTGGCATGAGTGCGGAAAGTGGAATCAGCACATTCCGTGATAGCGGTGGGTTATGGGACACTTACGATGTGAACGATGTGGCCACCCCTGAGGGATGGATGCGCAACCCTGCCCTTGTGACGGACTTCTACAACACACGGCGCCAGGAACTGCTTACTGCCAAGCCATGCCAAGGGCATCTGCTGGTGGCTCAGCTGGAACAGATGGGACACCAGGTGGATGTCATCACACAGAATGTGGACGACCTGCACGAACGGGCTGGCAGTACACACGTCCTGCATCTGCATGGTGAACTGATGAAAGTGACCAGCAGCAGAGACCCCAATGACCCCCGGCAGATACGCACGCTCAGTGCCGAGAATCCCCTTGTGCACATAGGCGACAAGGCCGAGGACGGCAGTCAGTTGCGCCCCTTCATCGTATGGTTTGGAGAATCGGTGCCGCAAATAGAGCCTGCCATCGAACTTTGTCAGAGGGCAGAGATGATGATTGTCATCGGCACCAGTCTCAATGTATATCCCGCAGCTGGGCTCACACGCTTCGTCCCTCACAGTGCCCCCATCTATCTGATAGACCCCAAGCCCGTGGAGTGGAATGCCGACCGTCCCTTTGAGCACATCATGAAAGGGGCCAGCGAAGGGATGAGAGAACTCATCCGGAAACTCTGACGCCACACATTCCGTATCCCCATACTGAAAGCAAACAATCACCACACCCCATACTGCATGCCAAGGACCATTCCGGGGCAGGCTCATGGGAGAGACATAAAAAAAAGACATACAGCCCATGACCAACATGCTGACCATCAGATGCAAGAATAATCACAGTAAGATATCCGTCCCCTTTGGCAGTTCACTTTATGACGTGTATCAGAAGACTGGATTACAGATGGATTTCGGACCCATTGCAGCCACAGTGAACAACAAGGTGCAGGGGATGAATTACCGGTTCTATAACAACAAGGACGTGCTATTCCTCTCTCTGCAGTCACCCTCGGGCATGTACACCTATTCACGCACGCTCTTCTTTGTGCTGGCCAAAGCGGTGGAGGACCTCTACCCCTCGGCACAGCTCATCATCGGAGATTGTGTGAGCAGAGGTTTCTACTGTGAACTGCACACGGGGGAGTCTGTTACCCACCAGATGGTGGAGAACATCAGAAGACGCATGCAGGAAATCATAGATGCCGACATGCCCATCCGCCGCATACAGTGTCCCATCGAGGAGGCCATCAGCATGTTCCAGAGCAAGGGGATGACCAGTAAGGTACAGCTCCTGGAAAGCCAAAACAACCTGTACACCTATTACTACCAGCTCGACCAGACGGTGGACTACTTCTACGGATGTCTGCTCACCCGCACCGGACTGCTTCACCTCTTTGACCTCATGCCCTTCTATGACGGTCTGCTCCTGCGTATCCCCATGATAAAGAATCCCGCGCTGCTGGAACCTCTCACCCCACAGGACAAGATGCTGGACGTCATGCGCGAGCATCGCAAGTGGCAGAACATCCTGGGAGTACGTACCGTGGGAGAATTCAATCAGATGGTGCTGAAGGGCGAAAGCACACAGCTCATCAACGTGAGCGAGGCCTTGCAGGACAAGAAACTCTCCAACATTGCCGACGAGATAGCTGAGCGGGGAGCCAAACTGGTACTGATAGCGGGACCGAGCAGTAGCGGTAAGACCACCACGGCCAAGCGACTGGCCATTCTGCTTATGGCTTGCGGGCTGAGACCACACACGCTCTCTACCGACGATTACTTTGTCAACAGGGTGGACACTCCCAAGGACGAGAACGGAGAGTATGACTTCGAATGCATAGGTGCCGTAGACACCGACTTCTTCAATCAGCAGATGAATGCACTCCTGCAGGGACAGGAGGTGGAACTGCCCAGGTATGATTTCCCGTCGGGCGAAAGGGTGTTCGAAGGCCGCAAACTGCACATCGGCAAAGATGACATCATCATCATGGAGGGGTTGCATGCACTCAACCCCATTCTCTCACAAATGGTGCCCGACGACAAGAAATACCGTATCTACGTATCTGCACTCACCACCATCCAGCTGGACGATCACAATCACATCCCCACAGAGGACATCAGACTGCTGCGCAGAATCGTACGCGACTATAAGTACCGGGGATATTCGGCACGGGAGACCATACACAGACAACCCAGCGTGGCTGCAGGCGAGGAGAAATGGGTGGTGCCATTCCAGGAATTGGCTGACGCCACCTTCAACAGCGCATTGCTCTACGAACTGGGAGTCATCCGCGAGCAGGTGATGCCCATCCTGGAACAGGTGGCAGAGCGTGAACCGGAATATGCCGAAGCCAGCCGCCTGAGACGTTTCCTCCGATATTTCCGCATCGTACCCGAGGACCAGGTTCCTCCCACTTCACTGCTGCGTGAGTTTGCAGGAGGCAGCTCGTTTAAGTACTAATCCCCCACCACCTTGCCATGAATCAGGATACCGAACAGCGGATGGAGCAGCGAGGCGTGAAACCCACGGCCATGAGGCTCCTTGTCTACCGGGAACTGGAGCGCAGCATACGCCCCCTCTCCCTGAAGGAGTTGGAAGAGAAGATGCCCACGGCGGAGAGAAGCACCATCTTTCGCACGCTCTCCATCTTCCTGCAGCATCATCTCATCCATGCTATCGAGGATGGCAGCGGTGCGCTCCGCTATGAGTTATGCACCAGCGAAAACCATCACGAGCACGATGACCAGCATGGGCATTTTTATTGTGAGGAATGCCAGCGTACCTATTGCCTGCATGACATTCCTGCCCCGCAGGTATCTCTGCCACCAGGTTTCGTATCCACCAGTATCAGCCTCATGATAAAAGGCATCTGCCCTGCATGTCAGGGCGTATCCAATCAGAAATCCTCCACCCGGCATGATGCCTGATGGAGGATTTCTGTTCTGTATAGTCTCCTGCCTGTCCGAGTACCTTACTTATTGAGCGACCACGAGAAGCCGTCCTTGGTATCCTTAACCTCAAATCCGAGTTCAGCCAGCCGGTCACGAATCTGATCGCTCAAGGCCCAGTTCTTCTCTGCCTTGGCCTGCTGACGCTGCTCAAGCAGGATATTCACCACGGCGCCGAAAGCTTCTTCACGCGCCTTGTTGCCAGCGCCTGTTTCCTCTGTCAGGCCCAGGATGTCATGCACGAAGGTATCCATCAGCGTATGGAGTGCCTGAGCCACATCTGCCGTGATGCTGGCCTTCTTGTCCACCAGGGTATTTATCACCCTGCAGGCATCAAAGAGGTGACTGATGACGATGGGGCTGTTCAGGTCATCGTTCATGGCATCATAGAGTTTGCTGCGGAGCTCGTCCACGTACTTCATCTCCACTGCAGGCTGTCCCTTCACCTTCTGTCCTTCCAGGAAGCGGCCTATGTTCTTCATACCCTCCATCAGTCGGGCCAGGCCCTTCTCAGCAGCCTGCAGAGCCTCGTTGCCAAAGTCCACGGTGCTGCGGTAATGGGCTTGCAGGATAAAGAAGCGTATGGTCATGGGAGAATAGGGCTGAGTAAGCAGAGGATGCTCGCCGCTGAAGAACTGAGGCAGAGTGATGAAGTTGTTGTAACTCTTGCCCATCTTCTTGCCATCTATGGTAATCATGTTGTTGTGTATCCAGTAATGTACCATCTGGCTTCCCTGCGCTGCCACAGCCTGAGCAATCTCACATTCATGATGAGGGAATATCAGGTCCATGCCTCCTCCGTGTATGTCGAAATGCTCGCCCAGGTATTTCCTGCCCATAGCCGTACATTCACAGTGCCATCCGGGGAATCCTTCGCTCCAGGGAGATGGCCATCTCATGATGTGCTCGGGCTGAGCAGCCTTCCATAGGGCGAAGTCGGCCTGATTGTGCTTCTCACCCACTCCTGCCAGTTCACGGCTGGCATCCTTCACATTCTCCAGGTCACGTCCCGAGAGCACTCCATAGTGATGGTCGCGGTTGTACTTCTCCACATCGAAGTACACACTGCCGTTGCTCACATAGGCATATCCATGGTCCAGAATCTGCTGCACCAGCTGCTCCTGTTCGATGATGTGTCCTGTGGCATGAGGTTCGATGCTGGGAGGCAGACAGCCCAGGGCATCCATAGCCTGGTGGAAGCGGTTGGTATAGTACTGGGCTACCTCCATGGGTTCCAACTGCTCCAGACGTGCCTTCTTGGCTATCTTATCCTCACCCTCATCAGCATCATGCTCCAGATGCCCCACATCGGTGATATTACGCACATAGCGCACCTTGTAACCTATGTGTTTCAGATATCTGAAGAGGAGGTCGAAGGTGATGGCCGGACGCGCATGCCCCAGATGAGCATCGCCATATACAGTGGGACCGCATACATACATACCCACGTGTCCTGGGTTTAGGGGCCGGAAGAGTTCCTTCTGCCTCGTGAGTGTATTATAAATAATGAGTGGTTGTTCCATAATCTTTGTCTGTTTCATCGTTTGTTGGCTACCAGGACACACATACGTCCCCGAAGCCTTGGACAAAGTTACGGCATAATTCCCTCACGGCAAAGAGGATGAAGAAATATCAAATATCAAAACTTTCGGCTCAGCAGAAAAACATGGGAGGAAAAGATTCTTTTCCTGACTTCGTCAATGCGCCACCCAAATTAAGATTGGGTCATCCGACATTTCGATTGATTACCATTTATAGCAGTGTGCTCAGTATTTGTAACCTTCATTGCCGATAAGGTTATAAATCTTGTCTGTGGCGTATTCATATTTGCGGTTCATGCTATATCTCGAGTGACAATTTATTGTTGCGTGGTCTATGGATATATATATATCATTTCCTATAAGGTTATTAACCTTTCGGACGTAAGGTTATTAACCTTTCAGTCGTAAGGTTATTAACCTTATCAGGGATGTAAGCGTATTCATATCCTATGGCAAACGGTTTCACCCACTTCATTTATAATATA
>SAMEA3663036__coassemble_57_pt1 | contig 51446 bp, 42 predicted proteins | sample SAMEA3663036__metabat2_high_PE_022 | metagenome-assembled genome bin SAMEA3663036 (sample SAMEA3663036) | pig gut metagenome | biome: pig gut; feature: pig-associated habitat; material: faeces | place: France | collected 2012
GGGCTCACTCGGGACTTTCACCCGTTAGACAATGCTCATGCCGAGCGTACTACAGCAAAGGGGTCAGACATCACATCTGGCCCCCTTTGCTGTTCAGAAATACGGTTTGTGTTACAGGCTGTCTCCGAAGTCTGCACGGAACTTGGCCACAAGGTCTTCCTGCCAATGGCCGATTTCCTTGAGTCGTCCGAAGAAGAAACGCAGAACGGCTGGTTCTTCCACCCACTCTAGTCCTCCTATGAGGTTTCTGTTGTCCCAAAGCCACTTCACGCGGTCGGCCACATACTTGATTTGTGACAGAGTGAAGACGCGACGAGGAACAGCCAGTCGTGCCAACTCCAACTCGGCGTAGCGCTCTGTTCCATCGGGTTCTCGTTGTTCACTCAGGGTACCGCGCTCCATGGGGCGTATGCCTCCTGCTATATAGAGAGCGGCGCATACGGCTCCCGCAGGATATTGGTTGTGAGGCATATCGGGCACGAAGGCCGAGCAGTTGAGATGAGCTCCCAGTCCTCCCGCAGGCTTGATAACGGGCACTCCGTAGTCATCCAGCTCCTTGATGAGATAGGCTATGAATTCTGGTCCGTGGGCCAGATACTCCATGTCGAGAGACTCATACAAGCCCTCGGCCATAGCCTCTATGCTGCGCACATCGATACCTCCGTAGGTGAGGAAGCCTTCGTAGAGAGGGATATATTCCATCATGCTCTTGATGACGTCGATGTTGTGGGACAGTATGGCTCCTCCACGGGCAAATCCAAGTTTGCGTGCCGAGAAATAGATGATGTCCATCTTGTCGGCCAGCAGATGATAGATTTCCTTAGGTTGCATGTACTTGCATTGGGCTTCACGCTTCTTCATGAAGTAGATGTTATCCTGCAGGAGCGAAGCGTCCAGCACGCTTGGTATCTGGTATCGGTGACAGATGTCGGCTACGGCACACATGTTTTCCAGCGATACCGGTTGACCTCCAATGAGGTTGGTTCCGGCTTCGATGCGTACAAAGCCAACGTTCTCTGGCCCCACCTCTTTAATGGTGTCCTCCAGTAGCTTCAGGTCAAAATCTCCCTTGAATGGCTCATCGCTGATGGGCTCCAGCCCCTTCTTGTCCACCAGTTCCAGTACCTCGCCTCCCAGTCTTGTGACATGAGCCTTGGTGGTGGTGAAATGGAAGTTCATGAGAGCCTTCTTTCCTGGGGTGATATATCGGCATGCCAGAATGTTCTCGGCCGCACGTCCCTGATGGGTGGGCAGCACGTTGTCCACTCCGAACACTTCCTTTATCGCTGCCTTCAGTCGGGTGAAACTTTCCGATCCGGCGTAGGAATCATCGGCTATGTGCATGGCAGCTGTCTGGCGGTCCGACATGGCATTCACTCCCGAGTCGGTCAGCATGTCCATGTATATGTCACGGTTTTGCAGCAGGAAGGTGTTGTTGCCTGCTTCCTGTATCTTGCGCAATCGCTCTTCCGGAGGGAGTAGATTCAGTTTCTGTACCACTCTCACCTTGTGCATCTCAAGGGGCACTTGGTTTTCACTCTTATAAAATTTTACTGCCATAATGATGTGTTTGTTGGTTTTTGTTTTATTAGTTGCCATTCATCCCTTTAGGGGTCTGCATTACAAAGTTAGGACTTATGGTTTGTAGGCATACGAACATATTTACGGAACAAAATACCAATATTACTTCATTTTATCATATCTACCATTTTTCAGTACCAATATCTTGGTTTTCTGTCATGAAGGTTCTAATTTTGCCCCTGTCCTCCTCTGAATATCTCACTCATTGCAGAGCGACTCTTCGTAGACACACACATATATATATAATGGTCATGTCACACAAGGTAATACACACCATCGACGAGTTTAATGCTTACTTCCGTCAGTCCTCCACGCATCCTCTGGTGGCGGTGGGCGACCTTTCGCAGGCCGACCTTGCCCTGTTTCTGCCCCTCGACTTTGAAATGTATTGTATCGTGCTCATGGATGAGAACTTTGGCGAACTGGTCAAGGGTGGCAAGACCATGCGTTACCAGCCAGGAACCGTCTTCTCACTGAAGCCAGGACAGGTAGTATCCATGAACCTTGACTACACCACCAAGCCCCGCGGACGCATGTTGGCCTTTCGTCCGGAGTTACTTGAGAAGAGTGGACTGGGACGCGACTTCTATATGTTTGATTTCTTTAGTTCGGATGTGGTGGAGGCGTTGGAACTCTCAGAGACTGAGCGAGGAGTGCTACTCAATTGCTTTGCCAATATTCAGACGGAGCTCCACACTCCTCCCGACTATCTCTCCACTCATATGCTGAGATTGGGCATCGGGCATCTTCTGAGTTACTGCAAGCGATTCTTTGAGAGACAGTTTCGTGAACTGAGGAGTGACCGCGGAGGTTTGGCCGGCAGGTTGGACGAGATGGTGGATAGCTATCTATCCAGCGGCATGCCTGCTCAGCATGGTCAGCCCACCGTGGCATGGTGCGCCGAGCAGTTTCACCTTACTCCTAATTACTTCGGAGAGCTTGTGCGGCGCGAACTGCACGTTACTGCTCAGGATTACATCCAGGGCAAGATAGTATCGGCTGCGCAATCCCTGCTGGCTGGCACGCAGATGAGCGTGGGTGAGATAGCCGAGGAACTGGGATTTGCTTATCCCAACCATTTCACTCGCATGTTCCACAGGCGTGTGGGCATATCCCCCCTTGCCTACAGAAGCCAGCATTTATGATCCCCTTGCTTGACCGGCCCTCCGTCATCATGCCAGTCCGTAGTCAATGTCTGCATGGGTTACTCCTGTATCCCCAGGTATGGGGTTCTTCTGTCCCCCCATGTTAGGGTTGTTGCCTTGTTCCATGGAGGTGGTTCCGGCTCACCATTGGGTGCCTTCATGTAGGGTCCATTCTCCTTCCACGGTTGCCCATGGAATCACACACCACCTCCTTGCTCGTAGTATGCGCGGTCATGTCAGTGAACAGGAGATAGGGACGACTATCGTATTCTGAAAGTGCGGAGGAAGAAGGGAGAATGAGAAAATAAAGGAAACCGCTTTTCCTGAATCAGTTCATTAGATTCGGTTTTCATCTCCACCTTTGTCACTCAGAAAAGAAATAAGCCCAAGTCGGTTTGTCGATCGACTTGGGCTTATTTGAATTTGGGATTACAACTCTTTCTTCAGAGTGTAAGTTCCTGCTGAATAATCCTTGCTTTCGGTCTCGCCGGGTAAGGTGACTGTAGCAGTAGCGCCTTCGGGGATGGTGAACTTCCATATCCACTCTTTACCCTCATACTTCCACTCGCTCTTGATGGGACCAGCGGCAGACTTGTACTCGGCCTTCAGGTACTCCAGTCCACGGTCGGGAACGGGCTTCATGATGATGTGACGGAAACCGGGCTGGGCCACATCGGCCTGTATGCCTGCTGCTGTCTCCCAAATCCATTCACATACGCATCCATAAGCATAATGGTTGAAGCTGTTCATGCCGCGGGGACCCATACCCTTATCCTTCATGTAGCTGTTCCAGCGCTCCCAGATGGTAGTGGCTCCGTTGTCGATGGAGTAGAGCCAAGAGGGGTTCTTGCGCTGATAGAGGAGTGTGTAGGCTACGTCGCTCATTCCATTCTCTGTGAGAGTGGGCATGAGGATGGATGTACCCAGGAATCCTGTCTGCAGGCAGTCGCCATGGTCCTTGAAGTTCTGGCGCAGGCGAGCTATCATATTCTCCTTGGCCTTGCCTTCCACAAGTCCGTTCTTCAGAGCGAAGAGAGCAGGAGTCTGCATGGTGTTGAGGATGTCGGTCTTGAACGTTCCGTCGGGGTTGAGGAAGGTCTCACGCAGATGTTGCTTGGCTCTCTGCTCCATATCGGCATACTTGGCAGCATCGCGTCCGGTGGCCTGTGCCATGTCGCGCATCATTCCTGCATCAATGGCCCAGTAAGAGGCACACAGATAGTTCCAATAGACATAAGTCTCGGGGCGGTTTACATGGTTACCCTTCTCGTCCACCATGCGAATGGTACCGCTGCAGGACTCCAGAGGCTCGTAGCTCAACCAGTCGGCCCACTGGAAGTTACCATTCTCCCCTGCCATAGCAGCATGGTCATACTTGATGGCATCCACATAGTCCATCATCTTCTCCATAGCTTCCCAGTTCTCGGCCACAATCTCATTGTCACCAAACTGTTTCCACACCACCCAAGGTACTATTACCCCGGCATCGGACCAGCCCAAGCGACCCATGCTGGTGGGCTCGGCTCCATATTGTGCCATGGGTGCCACACCAGGGAAGGTACCAGTGTGATGCTGGGTATCTCTCATGTCACGCATCCACTTATGGAAGAAGTTGCTTGTATTGGCAAAGAAGGTACCCGTCTCGGAGAACACCTGAGTGTCGGCAGTCCATCCCAGACGCTCGTTGCGCTGTGGGCAGTCAGTAGGCACAGACAGATAGTTGGACCTCTGTCCCCAAAGTGTATTTGATATCAATTGATTGATAAGTGGATTGCCTGTGGTGATATGTCCTATCTCCATGTCTTGGGCAATGGATGTGACGGGGATGGAGCGTATGCTCTGAATCTCTACCTCATCTGTGGCTGTGATGGATACCAGTCGGTAACCGAAGAAGGTGTGAGAGGGACGATAGGTCTCGGGCTTCTCTGTTCCTGCAAAGGTGTAGGTGAGATACATGCCCAGGTCGGGAATGCGAAGGTTGAGACGGTGAGGACTTCCCTCGGGACCATCCATACCGCGGCTCTTGGCTCCGTTGCCGTCATTGAGCAACTCAGATACGGTACAGGTGAGCACGGTACCCTCTTTGGCCTTGAAGACGAAGTCGGGTACAGCAGCACAGTTCTGACCGAAGTCCACCACGAGGGTCTCGCCTGGACGCACGGTCATGGGCTTTCCCTGAGCGAACTCCTGCTTGATGACCACGGTGCCATACTCTTCCTCGCTCTCGCCTGTGACACCCTCCCATGTGTATGCCTTGATGGGCAAGAGGGCCAAGTCGTCACGCTGGTATATCTCGGCTCCACAAGTGGGGAGAATCTCGCCATTGAACTCATTGTTCAGTTCGGGTGCGGAAAGCTTCTCGGGTGTATCATATCCAGGGAGCACACGGGCATCGTATTGTTCTCCGTCGAAGATGGCAGCATGTGTAATAGGACCTGCCACACCAGAGCGCCAATTGGCTGTGTCGGTGCCATACAGTTTCTTGGTGCCATCAGCATACGTTAATTCTACCACTCCACGGAAGGCGGGTTTCTTACCTATCATACCGTCATTACCGCCAGGAGTAATAATCTTGTCGGCCCACCATCCAGGAGTCACCTGTGCAGAGAATACGTTCTGAGCATCGGCCTTGTTGTCTATCAGGCTTGTGATATCATATGTAAATGAGCGTTTGGTCTTGGCATAGTGAGTGAATCCTGGCTTGAGCACCTCATTTCCCACGAGATGACCATTCACATACAGGTCATAAACGCCCAAGCCAGCCGTCATCCATTTTGCCTCTACCACTTTCTGCTCGTTCTTGAGAGTAGATACAAACCAACTGGCGCCATCGGCAGCTCTCTCGTTGGCTCCCTGTACAGGGCCTGTCACCACAGGGGCATTCTTGGCAGAAATCCATTGTGAAGCACTCCATGCCGAATTATCCAAGGCACTGGTCAAGGTGCCGCCATTAGGTGTTCCTGTGCCACAGCCTGCCAAGGCTAATGCCAAAGCTCCCAGAAGGGGCACGCTACAAATGATTCGTTTTCTCTCCATTGTCATTTTTTGTTTTATATGTTCTTAATTGTGTAAACAGTAAAAAGGGGGAAAAAGAGATTTCTTTCCTTACAAAGTTACACATTTCTCTGGAGAAAAAACCATATCTGAAGACCTTTTTGTCACAACTTGACTCAATACAGAAAGCATACACCCTAAATATCTGATTACTCAACAGCCAAACCATCCCCTCTCTTACGGAAAACATGTAACTTTGCAAAGATTAAGGTTATAAAGGGAAGAGACAGGCAAGTCTCAAGATAAGAAATTGGATACCTCAAGATATGAACACGATACAAGACCTGCTGACACTATGGAGCAATTTCCTGTGGACCTACATTCTGATAGCCATCCTCACGGGATGCGCCTTGTACTTCACCTGGCGTACACGGTTCGTGCAATTCCGACTCATAGGCGAGATGATACGTCTGCTGTTAAGACCCGACAAGGTAAAGGCCACACAGATAGGACGGGAAGAACTGGGAGGAGAGATGAAGGTGGATGGGAAGATGAAGCATGTGTCCTCATTCCAAGCCTTCGTGGTGGCTCTGGCAAGCCGCATAGGCACAGGCAATCTGGCGGGAGTGGCCACAGCCATAAGCCTGGGCGGACCAGGAGCTGTATTCTGGATGTGGGTACTGGCTCTCCTGGGGTCGGCATTAGCTTTCGTGGAATCTACCTTGGCACAACTCTACAAGCGCCGGGGTGAAACGTCATTCTACGGAGGCCCTGCCTATTACATGAAATACGGATTGGGCAAGGGATGGATGGGAATAGTGTTTGCCATCCTGATGGTTGTCACCTTCGGGTTTGCCTACAACTCCGTACAGAGCAACACCATCTGCGCGGCATGGGAAAAGGCCTTCGGAGTGGATGCTGCCACCATGGGGCTCTTGCTGACAGGACTGACGCTCGTCATCATCTTCGGAGGCATCCATCGCGTAGCCAAATTCTCCTCGGCCGTGGTGCCTGCCATGGCGGTGGTGTATCTGGCTGTGGCTGTGGGAGTGGTGATTTGGAATATCAGCCTGCTGCCAAGCGTGCTGATGACTATCATCAAGAATGCTTTCGGCATAGACCAGGCAGCAGGAGGTGTGCTGGGAGTGACCATCATGCAGGGCATCAAGCGCGGACTCTTCAGCAACGAGGCAGGAGAGGGAAGTGCACCCAATGCCGCAGCCGTGGCCACGGTGAGCCATCCGGTAAAGCAAGGACTGATACAGGCCCTGGGCGTCTTTACGGACACGCTGGTGGTGTGCACGTGCACAGCCTTTATCATCCTCATGAGTGGAGTGGACATTACTGCTGCCAATGGCATACAGCTCACCCAGGATGCTCTCACCCACGAGATAGGCTCCCTGGGGAATCCCTTCATGGCTGTGATGATATGGTGCTTTGCCTTCAGCAGCATCATAGGGAACTACTATTATGGCGAAGCCAACATACGATACATCAGCAAGAGCAGATGGAGCCTGCTGGCCTACCGACTGGCAGTGGGTGGCATGGTGATGCTGGGAGCTATGGTCACACTCGATATAGCCTGGGGCATGGCCGATATCACCATGGCCCTGCTCACCCTGTGCAATCTGGCTGCCATCCTCATGCTCTCTCACCAAGCCGTATTCCTACTGGAAGACTATCGCCGACAGAAAAAGGCAGGAAGAGACCCTGTGTTTGACCCAAACACGATGCCTGTTATTGCCAAACAGCTGGAGGGATGGCAAAGTCCCCAGAATCATCAGGCGTTGCCTGCCGATGGGGGCAGAGGTATCTCTCCTGTAGATTTCTGACGAGGGAAACGCAGATTGTCACGCACCACCTGACGGGGATCCATCAGAGGTAATATCAGACGAGGCAAACCAGCCTCCTCACTCTTGACGGAGAGCATACCGCGGGCAGCACCCATGGTCACATCAGCCAAATGACAGGCCAACGGAGCAGGTACTATCCAATGGTCGCCCTGAAGCTGATAGAGCGAACTCCAGCTCTCGCGAGAGAATTCTATGACCACCTGCGTTCCGAAGAGCAACTGCGTGAGGTCATTCTTCTTATACTCCACATTCAGATTACACAAGACCACTCGCTTGGCGGTATCGGCGTGAAACTGTATCTGGTTGCCTATCTGCAACTCACCTTCGGGCCAACCGTTGGAGAGATTGACAAACTGCAACAGACGCACGTCCTGCAGACGGAACTGCAACTGTATCTCTTTCTTGTTTTCCATTGTTTTTACCTTATATATATATTATAATGTATCTAATACTTTACAGAACCTGACCATCTGTATCCTTACTCTCCACGTACCCTGAGAGAACTCACGCCCATGAGGAAATACCCCATGCCAGCCTAATGAGCCCTGATGACCATGGCATTCAGATAATAGAAATGATGATGGCTGTTGTTATGGGGGCCAGGCATCACCTGCAGGAGGATGCGGCCGTCGGCTGTGGGGCACACATCTCTGAAGCGTACCACGTCATGGTCATTGTCTGTCGCCTGCAGCGACTCTGCCTCACTCTCCTCTCCCTGCACGACAAAGGTGGTCTGACGTGAGTAGGCACCTCCGCTGCGTGAGGCATAGATGGTGAAGTCATATCTCAGCCGGGGATTGAGATGACCCAGTACGAACTCTGCCATAGGGCGGGCCTGAGCCGCTCCGAACTTACCCTGGGAATATCCCCATAGGGCAGACATGCTCACACAGGCTGGCATGAGCATGCGCGTGAGCGTATAGGTGGCACCCAGCTGATTGGCTCCCGACATGGGATGTGTGGCTGTGAGCGTGATGCCCGTGGGATGCTGGTGCTCATCAGTAATCCAGGTGTACGTGCGCCTGTGGGTAGCTATGTCATTCCAGTCATTCATACCGCAAGGCTCATTCCCAAAGTTGAACTTTATCAGTCCTGGTTCAATCACATTGACAGGCGGGAAACCCACATCCGACATATCTGCCACATGGAATGGAGTGGCACAAGCCCTGTGGGCTGCCATCTGACAGGTGAGGGCGGTCAGGGAGTCGATACCCTCGGGCCGATAGGAAAGACCCACTGAGGAGACACCTGTAAGGCGCTCCAGCCAGGTACAGGCTGCTGTATACCTGCCGAAGAGGAGGTCGAGATGATATCCGTCGCGGTTGAGATTGTCCCCCAGCCAGGACTGCCTGGCATTCTGAATGGCCGTGCCGCTGGGCACCATCAGGACCATTTCGGGATGTATGGCCAGTGCCTGCTGTACAGACTGGCAGATGCTGTCATACATGGTCTGCTGGTTGCTGCCATAGTTGGCATAACCGCCATGGGTGGAGTCCATGGCATAAGACCAGGTCATATGGTATCCCATCTGAACATCTGGGTTGGGACAGAGTGCCGAAGCATAGGAGAGGAGCTCGGATATACAGGGCTCAAAAGTGCCGTACAACCCCGACTCCGGACTGGCTTGCTGAACGGTGATATAGTCCCAGGGCTCATCCTCCACGAGTGTTCGCAAAGATGAATGAGGCTTGTTGGTGCGCATGCCTCTCACCACCTTGCGATACTCAAAGGTGTTGTTCTCCTCTGTCACATCACGCCAATGGGAAGCGAAACCTTGTCCGGCACGATACCCATTACCAATAATCAACTCCACTCCCACCTCACGGCCCAGTTCATAGAGATATTGCTCAACAGCATCCTGCGAGAAGCTGTTGCCGATAGCAAGCACTCTTATGGTATCGGTCTGAGCCCAAAGTGCTCCCACATGGAGCAGGGAGAGCAATATGAATACTATTCCCTTCATATCATCAGAAACAATAGGAAATGAAAACGGAACACCGGGCGAGGCAGGTTATGTCCCTGTGCCCCGCCCGGTGCTTAGGTTGTCATAGGCTCACAGGCCTCTCTCTCTTACTTCTTGCCTGATTTTGTCATCGTCAGATAGGCTGTAGGAGCAGCCACGAAGATAGATGACAGGGTGCCGAAGAGCACACCCAGAATCATGGCAAATGCGAAACTGCGAATGCTGGCTCCACCCAGGCAGAAGATAACTGCCAATACGATGAACGTAGAAACAGAAGTGTTGATGGTACGGTTCAACGTATTGTTGAGTGAGGTATTGAACAACTCCTTACGGTCATGGTTGGGATAGAGACCCAGATACTCACGGATACGGTCGAAGACCACCACCTTATCGTTGATGGAGTAACCGATAGCGGTCAGCACGGCACCTATGAAGGTCTGGTCTATCTCCAGAGAGAAGGGCATCCAGCCCCAGCAGATGGAGTACACACCCAAGATGAGGAGGGTGTCGATAATCAGAGCCACGATGGAACCTACTGAGAATGCCACGTTGCGGAAGCGTACCAGGATGTACAGGAAGATGGCAGCCAGAGCCAGTATCACACTGATGATGGCACCATTGGTGATATCCTCAGCCACAGAAGGACCTACCTTCTGGCTGCTGATGATAGAACCACCAGCACGCTCGTCGCGGTTGATGAAGTTTTCCAGAGTGAGGTCCTCAGCCAAGAGCTTACCGCCCTTGAGAACATCAAAGAGCTTGCTCTCTATCTCGCTGTCCACCTCTATGCCGTCCTCGTTGATACGATAGTTGGTGGAGATACGGATGGTCTTGCCATCGGTACCCAGAGCGATGGCGCTGGTATTGCTTTCGGGGAAGGCCTCTGCAAGCAATTCACGCACGGTCTCGGGTGCTACCTCTTGCTCAAAGAGTACCACAAAGTTGCGACCACCTGTGAAATCGATACTCTTGCTGAATCCTCTGGTGAACATGAATCCGAGGCTCAATACAGCCAGCACACCAAAGATGGTGAAGCTCTTGCGGTATGCGCTCATAATCTTGAAAGAGGGATTCTGGAAGGAAATCTTCTTACCTATAGAGGTCTGGAAGGTCAGACCCAGCCACTTGTCGCGGTTCATCATCTCGGTATAGAGCACACGGGTGAGGAACACCGCTGTGAAGAAGCTCACACAGATACCGATGAAGAGTGTGGTGGCAAAACCACGGATGGGTCCGGTACCGAAGTTATAGAGGATGACAGCAGTAATAAGGCTGGTGAGGTTGGAGTCGAAGATGGCGCTGAAGGCATTCTTATAACCGGCCTCCAGAGCTTCACGCACCTTCTTGCCTGCACGCAGCTCTTCCTTGGTGCGCTCGTAGATGAGCACGTTGGCATCCACTGCCATACCCAGGGTGAGTACCATACCGGCAATACCGCTCATGGTGAGGGCAGCCTGGAAACTGGTCAGGATACCCACGGTGAAGAACAGGTTCAGGATAAGTGCTGCATTGGCCACCATACCAGGAACTGCTCCGTACATGGTCACCATGTAAATCATCAGTATCACGAAGGCTATTACACAACTCCAGATACCCTGCTGGATGGATTCAGCACCCAGTGAGGGACCTACTATCTCCTCGCTCACGATCTTGGCGGGAGCAGGCATCTTACCGCTCTTGAGCACATTGGCCAGGTCGCGGGTTTCCTCGGCAGTGAATGATCCTGTGATGGAAGAGTTGCCACCTGTAATCTCGCTCTGAACGGTGGGAGCGCTATATACATTGTCGTCAAGCACGATGGCTACGCTGCGATGCAGATTAGCCTTGGTAAGAGCAGCCCAGCGGCGAGCGCCGTCCACGTTCATCTTCATGCTTACAGAGGGACGTCCGTGCTCGTCGAAGGTATCGTTGGCGTCGGTCACCACATCACCTTCCAGGGGTGCACGTCCATTACGCTCGGTTACCTTGATGGCATAGAGTTCATACACATCGGCACTGGCACCTTCGCCAATACCTTTCACGCCCCACTTCAGACGCAGGTCGGCAGGCAATACTTCCTTAGCCTCGGGAGTCTGGAGCAATTCGCTGATGGCATCCATATCGCGCTTGGCGGCATATCCTACCACACATCCGTAAGCGCCCTGTACCAACTGCAGACGACTCAGGAGGGGATGCTGCTTGCGCAACTTCTCAATCTCTGCGGCGGAGAGAACCTTGTCGGCCTTCTCCTCACCGTCGCCGCCCACCACAGCTGCCAGGTCATTCTTGGCTGCCTTAGCGGTATCAGCATCGGCCTGAGCCACCTGTGTGGTATCAGTTGTGACTTCAGCCTGAGCGTTCTGCACAGTGGTATCAGCCTCGGCCTTCTGTGTATCTTCCACAGCTGCCAGTTTTCTGTCCAGAGTATTCAGGAAGGGGACAATCTCATTGGAATTGTAGGTCTCCCAGAACTCCAGGTTGGCACTTCCCTGCAGGAGCTTACGTACACGCTCGGGCTCCTTCACGCCAGGCATCTCCACCATGATACGTCCTTCCTGTCCTTCGAGAGCCTGGATGTTGGGCTGTACCACACCGAAGCGGTCAATACGGGTACGAAGCACGTTGTAGGAGTTGTCGATGGCACTTTTTACCTCTGCGCGGAGTACGCGCTCCACCTCCTTGTCGTTGCTCTGGGTGGTCACCTTGTCACGCAACTGCTGTGTGGCAAAGATTTCTGCCAGAGGCTTCCCTGGTGCCAGGGTCTTGTAGTCCTTCACAAACAGGGTAATGAAATCACTCTGGCTGTTGGCAGCCTCTTTTGTTGCCTGCTCTACGGCACGGCGGAAGTTTTCGTCGCTCACCTCCTTGTGGTCGGCCAGAGCCATGATGACATCAGGCACGCTTACCTCCAAGATGACATTCATACCTCCCTTGAGGTCCAAGCCCAGACCAATACCCATCTCGCGGCACTCCTTGAGTGTCCACACGTTGCAGTACACCTTGTGATTGAGTACTGAGTCAAGATAACGATTGGCAGCCTCCTCTCCCTCGGTCTGTGCAATGGTCTCTGCCTTGCTCTCGTAGTGACTGGTTGCCACCGAGAAGCTCAGATAGAAGATGCACACAAGGGTAAGCAGAAGCGCGAAAACCTTAACGAATCCTTTGTTTTGCATTTTCAGTTATATTTATTGTTTTTTATTTTGTCGCATCAATAGATAATACGCGATATTGTGCAAAGGTACGTATTTTTTTGTGACTTCTCGCACCCTCTTGCGAATTTCTAACAAAAAGTCTGTGTTATCGGCCTTTCAGATGCACATATGTGACTATGGGATAGTGGTCGGAGATACACATCTCCCGGTCTATGAATGTGTATGTGCTCTCAAAGTGTGAGGAGAAGAAAATGTGGTCGATATGCACAAAGAATTCATCCTGATTGAATGAGAAGCCCATGCCCCGCCCGCTTTGCCGGAATGCTGAGGTGAGACATCGGGACAGTTGCTGGTAGGTGTAAGAGATGGGGGTATCATTGAAGTCGCCGCAAAGCAGTATCGGGGTGCCTGCATATCGGTGGACCACGGCACACAGGCTGTCCACTTGGGGTCCGCGAAGCTGTGCTGCCCCAGCCAGTTTGCCAGCAAGGGCACGTCCTTCATTCTCTACCTTGTCCCGATTGGGATTATGTATGATTTGGCGATATTCATCCTTGTCCTCGCTCGACAAACGGTTGCTCTCCAGATGATTGCTGATGACCAGCAGGCTGTCCTGGTTGCTGATGACCCAGCAGGCATAACTGCCATTCCCCTTGGTCTTGTAATCAAACTGTATGTCGGCCTCGTGCATGGGCAGACGGCTCAGCACGTAAGTCCCCTTCACGCCCATGTGCTTGTACCCTATCCTCTGCATGTCGGCCTTGGCCTCATCTGTGCCGAACCACGTGGGACTGATTTCCTGCAGGCACACGATATCAGGGTTCATCTTGTCGATATATGCCCAGAATGAGTCCCTTTCCTCCTTGCTGCTCACCCCACCTGCATTAAGGGACAGGACGCACAGACTGCTGTCGGTCATCTGGCCTTTCCCATTCATCGGACAATAGTCGAGGATAAAATTCCCCACAACCATCATTCCCAGCAGGGGCAGCCATACCAGACGGGCACGGAAGATGAGCCATAAGAAGACAAACAGGATATTTGCCACAAGAAAAACGGGGAAGGCAAGCCCGGCCAGAGAGAGGCGGGGAAAGAGGTCTGGTGGCAGATAGGTGCTGAGCACGCTCATCCACAGGAGCAGGATGGTACCCAGATTGGCTCCCACAAGCACTCCCCTCAAGATGCGCTCCAAGGCGTTCCGTGGCGCTTTGTTTGTAGACATGAGAGGTTCTTACTATTTTTCTATATAATAAGGTATATAGAGAGTTACTGTATGATATCTGCCGATGGGGACTACTTATGTCGGTTACTGATATCGAAGAGGCGGCGCTTCTCTTCTTCGCTCAGAGCACCGTAGCCACTCTTACGTATCTTGTCCAGGATGCGGTCCATCTCCTCCTCTCTCTTGCGCTCAGCCTCCCGGTAATCCATATCCTGGGCAAACTTGCCTCCTCGGCTCACCTTCATCTTGGGTCGCGTCAGCTTGTTCTTGAGCGAAGTGAACCACTGGCTCATCCCTCCGTTCGACCCACGATCGTAATGGCTCTCATCGTCATACCAATAATCCCTGCGGCGGCCTCTGCCACCTCCGTTTCTCCAATAGAGCAACAGCAGGAAGCCAAAAAGCATGCCACCCAGGTGGGCAAAGTGAGCCACACCGTCATGGGATGCTCCCAGTCCCATCAGGAGTTCGATAACAGCATATCCTGCCACGAAGTATTTGGCCTTGATGGGCACAGGCAGAGGGAAGATGAATATCCTATGGTCGGGGAAGGTCATGCCAAAGGCCAGCAGGATACCATAAACGGCTCCCGAAGCTCCCACAGTGGTCCACAGATTGAGGTATTCACCCATGTTTACCGTGCTGCCAGCCAGAGCCACCTGGTCATAGGCATTCAGTCCCGTGCTGACATACTGCACAAACTGGGTCACCTCCTGTGTGAGGGCCGCGCCCAGTCCACACGTAAGGTAAAAGAGCAGATATTTGCGCGAACCCATATGATTCTCGATAGTGCATCCAAACATCCACACAGCAAACATATTGAAAAATATGTGGGACCAACTTGCGTGCATGAACATATAGGTAAACATCTGATAAAGATGGAAGCGCGAAGCAAGCACGAAATGCAATCCCAGCACATCGTCCAAATCTATACCATATCGGGCTGCAACATAACGCCCCAAGAAAAAGAGGACGTTGATGATGAGAAGATTCTTTGTAACAGGGGGTATGTAACTCATAACCATTCCATTTTTCAATACATATCGGTGCAAAGGTAACACTTTTATATGGTAAAATGGTGGCTATTGGGCCACGAGAAGTGTTTCCAATAACATTTTACAACACTTTTTTCGAATTTTTCTTGGTAGGAATAACAAGTATTTCTATATTTGCCAACAGGTAACGCATTATCGTATTATAAATTCTTAATTATCATCGTTATGAACAAGACTGAACTGATTGCAAAGGTTGCCGAAACGGCAGGTCTGAGCAAGGTAGATGCCAAGAAGGCAGTTGAGGCTACTCTCGGCGCAATTGCTGCTGCAGTAAAGAGCGAAGAGAAGGTGGCTTTGATAGGTTTCGGCACATTCTCCGTGAACACACGCGCTGCTCATCAGGGCGTTAACCCCGCCACTGGTGCTACTATCACTATCCCCGAGAAGAAGGTGGTGAAGTTTAAGGCTGGCGCTGATCTGGCTATCTAAACCAAAGGGAGAAAAAGCCTTCTTAATGAAAGGCTAACATGGGGCGCATCTGCTGCAGAATAATGCAGGATGCGCCCCTTGATTGTATGATACCGACGGGGCTTCGCCTGAATCATAAATGCTTCCTCTGACACTTTGCTAAACAGTCGGGTCTTTTTGCTTTCTTTTTGCATTCTCCCAGCACCTTCAGAAGGCCTCAGATTCAGCCGAGACGGACAGCAAAGGCATTTGGCCGACTCTGAGAAGAACGAAAATGGGCCTTGTGAATGTCTGATTCCTGGCTTCCAATCATCAGAAACAGACACCGCCAACGTTTTGCCCTAATTTTTCTCCTTCTTAATGCCTGATAATCTGATACATACAACCCATTTTCAAGCCATTCCCAGCTCAGACGCAAAGCATTGCAACCGCGGTTGCATATATTTGCAACCCGGGATGCAAACGTTTGCATCCCGGAAGTCAACCGTTCATCTGGCCCGGAAAATGCCTTTTCCAAGTCCTTCGGATGGGTCCCAATGATCACACTAACCAGCCATGCGGCACTGTTGTATGGGTTCGTAATGGGTCCGTAATGCGCATTTAGGAGAGTCTGAAGTGAGACAGAGCGCCCATTCATCATGAATTTCTTGCACAAAAGAGGCTGTTTGTGCAACATTTTCCCTATTTTGAGAGAAAAAGCTGCAAGGATGAAAGTGTCCAAATGACACGATTTTGGCGGATATTGCAGCATTTTGTTTACAATCACTCTATATGATTTCACATCGGTCATCAGATTTTTCAGGTTATCTGTGTGCCGGACAGCAATCGCTACGTTGAAGTCACGGCCTGCCATGAGGAGATGAAGAGGGTAGCCCGAATATTGCCACTATCTGGCCACTTTTCCTCCGATTCGTGTACTATTTTATCTGTCACAGGTACATTATATATGTATTTTTAATAACTTTGTAGGAAAATATAATAAAACACCATATCACAAATATGCATACCCTGAAATCTGTATTCACCGCTCTGTGCGCTGCAAGCATCTTCTGCGCACAAGCACAAAAGACCTTCAAGAATCCGGTCTATAACCAAGATACTCCCGACCCAACCGTAGTACGTGCCCCTGACGGCACCTTCTATGCCTATGGAACAGGTGGCACATGCCGTAAGAGTACCAACCTGTACACATGGACCAACGTGGGCAATGCCTTGAGCCGACCCACCTGGAACGATTCTACGTATGTGGATGCCAACGGTCAGAAGAAAACGGACTACTACAGCCTGTGGGCTCTGGACGTGAGTCGCACCATCGACGACAAGTATCTGGTCTACTATGCTTGTGCCCTATGGGGCAATGGCACACGCACAGGCATCGGTGTGGCCACAGGCACCAAACCCACCAGTTTCACCGACCGCGGACGCATGTTCCGCAGTACGGAGATAGGGGTCACCAACAGTATCGACCCTTGCTACGTGGAAGAGTTTGACAAGAAATACCTGGTGTGGGGAAGTTTCCACGACCTCTATATCTCCGAGCTCACCGATGACGGCCTGGCCATAAAGAACTTCTCCAAGAAAACAAAGATAGCCGGAGGAGCATTCGAAGGAGCGATGATATACAAGCGCGGCTCATACTATTATCTCTTTGCCAGTGTGGGATCGTGCTGCGAAGGGGTCAACAGTACCTACCGTACCGTGGTGGGAAGATCCACCAGCATTACTGGACCTTATACGAACAAGCAGGGCGGCAGCATGGTGAGCAACAACTACACCACCATCCTGAAGGGAAACGACAGCTGGAAAGGACCAGGACACAACAGCGAAATCATTACCGACGATGCCGGACAGGACTGGCTGCTCTACCACGCCTACAGTTCCGCCACGCCCGATAAGGGACGTGTGCTGATGCTGGACAAGATCACCTGGGACGCAAGCGGATGGCCCAAGGTGGGCGACGGAACACCCTCCACCACCGAACAGGAGGCTCCCATATTCTATAGCGGAAATGGTGCCAATGTCACCTACAAATTCAAGAACACCGACCTCTCAAAGAGTGCATGGAAAGGATGGAATCTGAACAGCACAGGGAGCAGTGAGGTCACTTCAGGAAAAGGAACCGCCTTCATGCCCATGGCACTCGCACAAGGAGGTGCACACTTCGATGCAGCACAGACGGTAAGCGGACTGAAGAATGGTATCTACGAACTGAGATTCAACGGATTCTCCACAGGTGGCAGTTCGGAAGCCTATCTCAACCAACTCTCTACACCCGTCAACAATCCCTTGGACGAAGGTACCACACCATCCACTACAGAGAAACTGCTTGCTTACCAGATACAGCGAAACTTTTATGCACAAAGTGCGTATGGTATCGTCAGCGATGGCAAACTCACCATCGGTGTACGTACACGCAACCCTCTGCTCAAAGACGAGCGTTTCTGTATGGCCAATTTGCGCATCATCTACAGGGAGAAGGACAGCCTGGCTCAGAAAATCGTGGGACAGAACATCAAGCAGAAAACAGAAGAACTGGCGGCAAGCAGTCATACCTTCTACCGCGAATATACCACACGTATCAACGAGTATCTGGCAGAAGCCGAAGCCGCAGGGGACTCTGTGACCAGCTACGACTATCTGCTCAAGAGCTCTCTCACCCTGGACAGCATTCAGTCAAACATCCTGCTCTATGACTCGCTGAGAAACAGCGCTGCAGACATGCAAGTGAAAGTAGATGCCGCCGCTGCGCAGGGATATGCAAGCGAGGAAGCTAAAAATACGCTGGCAGAAGCATTGGAAGTGCTCTCAAGTGCCTCCTATTCGGACAGCCAGATGGAAGACCTCCTGGCACGCATCGAACTCGCTCTCTATAATATGGAATATTCGTACCAGCAGGGAGACGGCACCCAGGACAATCCCTATGTCATCATGCGCCCGGCCCAGCTGGACCACATGCATAATGTACTCATCAAGGACGAGATGGTGTACTTCGTACTCGGAGCCGATATAGACATGACAGGCTACAACTGGAAACAACTCAACTCAGCCGACAATACATACAGGTACCGTATCAACCTCGACGGAAGAGGACATATCATCAGCAACCTCACCCCAGACGGATCCAAGCACAACCCCAGTTTCTTCGGAGTGCTCTGCGGAGAGTGCCGCAATGTGGGTTTCCTGAATGCACGCGTAGAAAGCACCATGTCCACTGGCGCCATCCTGTGCGGATATATGGGACACAGCACGTTTAAGGATGCCGAAGGTAATCTCCTGCCTGTGGTGGTGGAGAACTGCTACTTTGAGGGCACCGTGTCTGGCAAGGGATATCTGGGTGCCATAGGTGGAACCCTCAACTACTCGCCTGTCACCATTCGCAACTGCTATTCCAACGTTCAGATTCTGGGCACAAGCACCATAGGCAACTATGCTGGCGGTTTAGCAGGACGCATACGTACGGAGGTTCATCTGGAACGCAGTTACGCCGCGGGCAATGTGATTGCCTACACAGCCGGAGGCCTCATCGGAGGAGGACAGAACAGCACCACACCCGCCTGCATATATGACAATGTGATAGCATGGAACGACAGCGTGACGGGCAACAGCGCCTCTCCTCTGGGCAGCATAGCAGAGGAAGATACCCTGCGCGAAGTGTTATACTCATCAGACATGATAGTCAACGGAGAAGCCATCGAAGGAGGCAATACCGACGACGAACTGCGCCAGCATGCTGCCGCATGGGGTGCCCCCTGGCATGCCGACCCCACAGCGGGCAATGGATATCCCATATTGGAATGGCAATATCAGCGTGGCGACTACCGTCAGAAATGCGGATTCCCCATGTCGGATGGCATCATCTCGGCACCATCATCCCAGCACCAAGGAAACCAGGAAACCTATGACCTGCAAGGACGGCGTATACAGTCACCCACCAAAGGTCTCTACATCATCAACGGACACAAGGTGCTGGTTAAGTGACCTTGCCATTCCCGAGCGTGAAGCAGCAGGGCCGTCAGGTCAAGGTGCGCCCATCACTACCAATTATGCATAGATGGGGGTGGGAATAGGTATCATTCCCACCCCGTCACATTATATTTATGTAATACAGACAAGAGAGAGACGTCCACTGGACAACTTAAATAGCCAAACAAAACCTAATGTATATATGAACATCCAAAAAAAAATCTTCCAACGGATTCGAATCCTTCTGCTGGTTGCAGCATCGGGAACTCCCTTCCTGCAAGGCACAGCACAAGACATGAAACCTACACTGTTCCTGATTTCCGACACACACCTTGACACCCAGTGGAACTGGAACGTGAAAACCACCATCAACGACTATATATACAAGACCATGACAGAGAACATGGCGCTGATGGACAAATACCCCTCCTTCCTGCTCAACTATGAGGGAGCGATCAAGTATATGTGGATGAAGGAATATTACCCAGCAGAATTCGAACGGCTAAAGTCTTATGTGGCCAGCGGACAATGGCACGTGAGCGGCTTGTCGGTAGATGCCAACGATGTGATGATCTCTTCTGCCGAAAGCATCCTGCGCAACATGCTTTACGCCAATCATTTCTATATGAAAGAGTTTGGTGTAAGAGGCGGATATGACATCATGCTCCCCGATTGCTTTGGATTCTCCTATGCCCTGCCCTCACTGGTACGCCATGCAGGCATCAAAGGAATTCACACAGCCAAACTGGCATGGGGAGCAGCGGCATACAACAGTCTGGCACCTTTCGGTATATGGCAGGGAGTGGACGGCTCTCAGATATATGGAATATACAAACCGGGAGCTTATGACAGCCATGAGGAGTTCAACAAGGACATGACCACAGACGCCAGCACCCTGAGCAAAGCCAAAGCCAATGCCTCGGCCTATGGCGTACCTGCTGTCTTCAGATATGTGGGACCGAGGAGCGACCGTGGAGGAGGGCTGCAAGACAAAGCAGAAAGTACAGGAGAGAACACTCCCTACTGGCTCAACTTCAGTGCCCAGAAGGAAGATGGAGACTTGCATGTGGTACTTGCCACACCCGACGAGTGTTTCCATTACCTGGACAGTCTGCGCAATAACAAATACCAAGTGTGGAATGACGAACTGCCCATGCGTAGCCATGGAGTGGGCAGCTATACCAGCTGGGGAATGCTCAAGCGCTGGAACAGAAAGACAGAACTCCTGGCCGATGCTGCCGAGAAAGCCTCATCACTGTCCTACTGGCTGGGAACCAAAGACTATCCTTCAGACCAACTGCGTGATGCTTGGGTGAAGATGCTCTGGCAACAACATCACGACGGCATCACAGGCACATCCATACTGTCGGCCAACGACATCTCCTGCAATGAGTATTATCTCGCCAACAAAGCCTTCGGACTGGAACTGCGCGCTGCCGTGGGTGCCATCGCTTCCCAGATGGATACCCAAACAGAAGGCATACCCATGGTGGTGTATAATCCTCTCTCACAGGAAAGAACAGACATCGTGGAGGCTGATGTGGACTGCACGGAAGAACCAGAAGGACTGCGTGTGATGGGACCCGATGGCCGAGAGGTCCTGTCGCAGATACTCTCCTATGACAGCCAGGGGAAACGTCTGAGATTCCTGTTCGCTGCCACAGTACCCTCATTGGGATGCGCCGTGTATGACGTGCGTATAGGAGAACCTTCACAGCTGACATCCGACCTCACCGCGGATAGCTCCACACAGCAGATAAGCAATGGACGATATCGGGTCACCGTCAACAAGCAGGGAGACATAGGGCAAGTGTATGACCTGCTAAACAAAAGAGCACTCGTGAGTACCACACGTCAGCAAATGATATATGACCATGAAGACACGTGGCCTGCATGGGAGATAAGCTACACCGACGTATGCCGCAAACCCTCGGAAACATTGGGAAGCAATGCACAAGTGACACTGGTGGAAGACGGACCACTACGCAAATCTTACCGCGTGGAACGTCAGTGCGCAGGCAGCACCTTCGTACAGTACATTCGTATGACTGCACTCTCAAACCGTGTGGATTGCGTCAACGAAGTGGACTGGCAGACACCAGAAAGGATGCTGAAAGTACTGTTCCCATTCACCTTCAGCAACGGGAATGCCACCTACGACATCTCACTGGGCACCATCACACGCGGTATACGCAATGCCGACTGCTATGAGGTCCAGGGACATCAGTGGGCTGATCATTCATTGCCGACAGGACAGTATGGTGTATCCATACTCAACGACTGCAAGTACGGATGGGACAAACCAGATGCACGCAGTCTGAGGCTTACACTCCTTCACACACCATCATGTGGAGGTTACAAGCACCAGGCCAATATGGACATGGGGCCCAACCATTTCACCTACTCCATCCTGCCACACGATGGGAAATGGAACGAACAGACTCAGATTGAAGCAGCCAAACTCAACCAGCCGCTGGTTGCCTTCACTGCACCTGCTCATCAGGGGAATCTCGGACGTGAGGTGTCAATGGCCCGCCTCAGTACCGACAGCGTGAGCATCAAGGCTCTCAAGAAAGCAGAAGACACGGATGAACTCATCGTACGCCTCTACGAATGGACAGGGAATGACCTGCAGGATGTGCGCATCACCTTTCCTGCACCCATAGAATCGGCCAGAGAGGTAAATGCTCTGGAACAAGAGACGGGACCCGCCACCTTCAGCGACAGTACACTCACACTCAGCATAGGACATTACCAGCCCCGCAGTTTCGCTGTCAAACTCAAGAGAAGAGAAACGCAAGAAAGCACTTCCGCCTCCATGAAAGGAACACCAGTGGAACTGACATACAACACAGACGTGATGAGTTATGACACATCGCGAGGAAATGCCACCACACTCTATACTTATGCCTTCCCCGCCGAACAGATACCTGACACACTGTGGAGCGGAGGGGTAAGCTTCCTGATGGGAAGCAGGAAGGACAACACTCGGAATGCCGTACGCTGCAGCGGACAAGAGATAGCCCTCACACCACAAGAGGGAGAAAACAAACTCTGTATGCTCTTGACAAGTGCCAAAAGCACAGGAAGTACGGCATCGGTGGTGATAGGAAACGATACCACTACGCTGCAAGTACCCTGTTATACCACATGTGCAGGCAGTCCGCTCACCAGCACCAATCTGGAAGCACATTATACGACAGACGATGTGGCACTCGACATCGCTCATGCACATTCCGTGAGCAACAAGACCAATAAGACCATGCTACACATGATGGCATACCGATATAGCATCCCTCTGCCTGAAGATGCCACATCGGTGCGTATCCTGAGCAACAACAGCCATCTGCTCCTGCTGGCCGCCACCACCACTTCATCGCCCATGGATGACCTGACGAGTGCCACACCCATAACCACCGAGATAGACTACAACGAACTGGGAGGTAAGAAGGAAGACGCAGAGGATGGACGTCTGGAACCACGCTCTGTGAAAGCATCACATCAAAACGGAACAGCAGAAGCGGCCTCAAAAGCCAATGACCAGGATGTCACCACTAAGTGGTGCGTGACATCGGGACAAAGCCAGACGCCTTGGCTGCAATATACCTTTGCCCAGCCTGTGGTCATCAACAGATGGATGGTGCTGGGAGCAGCCATCGAGAATGGGAGTTATGTGGCAAAGGCCTTCACCCTGCAGGTTCAGGATGAGAATGGAACTTGGACCGATGTTGATATGGTAACCAATAACGCCATCAACAAGTATCAGCATACCATCACTCCCATCACCACTCAGGCTGTACGTCTGCAAATGGTGCAAGGAGAACAAGAAGGGTACACCACGCGTGTAAATGAATTTGCCGTCTATGGACATCTTCAGGAACAGACGGCCATCAGTGCACCCGCGAGCGAAAACCCCTCTACCAACCTCATCTATGACCTGCAAGGAAGACGTGTCCTATCCCCCACCAAAGGCCTCTACATCATCAACGGCCACAAGGTGCTGATTAAGTGAGAGGAAAGGCAAGCTCGCTTGCCTTTCCCAAATGTGAAGCAGCTAAACCGATAGGTCAAGGTGCTGATTATTACCCAATAAGGCTACATTGTCCATTCATCAGACAATGTAGCCTTATTGGTTGTATGAAAAAGGAGAAAAGGAGAAAAGCTTATGGTTGTGATATTATAGCATCCACGTTACCACCAGTATTGCTATACACTCCATTTACCCTTATTTGACGAGCCTTGTTTCCTGTAGCTTTCACCTGGATGGTGCCGCCCGTAATGGTAAGATTCTGCCCCACCTTGATTCCCATGCATCTGTGAGGATCAACGGAATCGGCAGGGTCCGTACACAGTCCGCCATTGGCTTCGATATAGATATTGGTATTGCCGGCATCGGCAGTAATGGTCATATTTCCATCAGTCTGGATACCTCTCGAACCGTTTCCATTTGCCAATATACGGATGGTGCCTCCAGAGATGAACACATCACCGTCATCATTCTTGATTCCTTCGTAATCCTCATGGGCTATCACACCATTGATAGAGCCGCCGTTGATAAATATCTTTCCATTCTCCTCCTTGCTGGGATCAGGAGTAATATTATCATCCAGCAGCATGGTCTCCACCTGTATGCCATCGCAAGCGGTATTCTCATCGAAGGTAATGCTACCACCGTTCATCAGCAAGTATTGACCCATATGTACAGCATCTCCTGCAGCCTTCTTGATGACGATATTACCAGTGGATTTCTTCAGCTGCATATACTCCTTGGAAGCAATAGCATGACGAGTGTTTCCACTTACGGTCAGACTTCCTCCACCCTCTATCTCCAAGTGACCCTTGCAGTAGAGTGCTGCCTTCTGCAGTCCTCCAGCAGCATCCTCCAGGACATTCTGTGTACCATCGGGCAGGATGAGATCCACACGCTTACCACACTGGATATCAATGGCAGCGCCCTTGGTGGAAGTAAGATTGAGACCATTGAGTGTGAACTTACACTTCAGCGGCCCTGTGTAAGTGAAAGAGCCATTGGTGCTGGTTCCCTGCAGGATGGTCTCCAGTTCGTGTGACACATTGGTGCTTACGATGTTCACATCGGCACCCGTCACGCTGTAAGTTACGCCAGGAGCATTTCCTATGTCCACGGTAGCATTATCCCCGTTGTAAGTGACGGTGATGACATGCACCATGGTGATGCTGTCCACAGAGGCCAGACTGTACTGCTTGCCATCGGCCAGCAGGAAGGTTCCATCTGCAGAATAGGTGATATCCTGCAGAGCTACTCGGACGTCATCGCCCGCCTGCCATATACGCATAAATTGCTGTGCGCTTGCAGTCATAGCTGCAATAAGACAGAGCGCAGAGAGGATGATTCTTTTCATGTTTCTCTTTCTGATTTATTATCTCTGTAGAGAGATGTTATTTCTTCACCTTGATAGTCTGCTGTCCCATGCTTACCACATAGATTCCCTTGGGAAGCGAACCGAGATTGATGTTGGCAGCATCACGCACATGAGCCATCTGCAAGAGGGCACCTGCAGAGTTATAGATGCGGAGTATGCCTGTACCCGTGACTTTCAGTATGCCACCCTTGTAGATGAGGCCTTTCTCCTGTGTGGGGAGAGCCTTGATGGCAGTAGGATTGGCGGTGAAAGTCATCTTCTGCAGTTCTGTCAGAGGATAGGTATAGACCTGTCCGTCAGAAGAAGTCACCACCGCATTCCCCTCGGCGAAGGTAATCTTCTGTACTGTGGGCAATGAAATACTCTGTTCGGCATTGGTACATGTTACGGTCAGGTAGTTGTACTCATCTGCTGCCAATGGTGCCACACAAAATAGTGTGGCAGCTATAAATAGAATCTTCTTCATAGTAGTAATTTGATAATAGTATACTTTTTATTTCTGACAATTCTCTTTCTCTTGATTATCCATCATGCGTTCGTTCAGAACTCAAAGGCATATCCCAAGCTGGCCACATGGATACGTTCATGCAGTCGGTTGTGATTGTCTTCATCGTCGTGGATGAGGGCCGAGAAGATGTATGCAAGTGAGAAACTGTGTTGCTTGTTCAATTTGTACTCACATCCTATGCTCGTGCGAACCTTCTCCAGATTCATCTTCTGCCCGATGTTGAGACTGTTGTTTGCTTCCACGGCAACGAATGGTCCCCAGGGGCATCCCTTCTTGTCCATCTCAAACTTCAGACGGCTGCGAAGCACATTGTCACTCTCGGCATCCTTGATGGCAACACCCGTCTCAGGGTCATCCCATTCATAGCCTATGAAATTGCCGTTTCCGTCCTTTATGGTTCCGTCAATACGGTACTTGGTTCGCGTATACTCCGTCTGCAAGCGTCGGGTAAACTGATAACGTTCCCTGACAGAGATGCGCAGCCATCCTGCAAACTTCATGGTACCCGTAGCATCCACACTCAAGCGATGTCGGGGCGACCAGTATTTCTCGTTATGGTTATATCCGTCATACAGTCCATCGTCCTTGTCATAGTGTGGTTTGTCCTCGGTGGGATATCTGCGGTAAAGGAAATAGTAGCCCGCACTCATCTTGAAATACTTGATGGGCTTATATGAGGCATTTGCCCCGATGGACCAGCGCGCTTCCTTTTCTGCACGCATCTCAGTCTCGAGGCCCACCTTCCACTGTTTGTTGATGGACTTCTGTATCCCTATCTCTGTCCACATTGCTCCCTCATCGGTTCCTTCTGCCGAGGAGGTGATGGGAATAAGTGCCACTAACGGCAATAACCATAAAGCCTTTCTCATTATATATAATATAAATATGGGTGTATGGGATAAGTTATCTGGGCATGCGCATCACTTGCTCGATGCTGTTTCCTCTGTCTGTAGGTTCATCGTAATAGATGCGTATGAGACAACTATCCTTGAGGAAGTCTATCATACCAACCTCCACCTTGAGTATTTTTAAGCCTGTGCGCTTTTCCAGGTCTGCCTTCAGTTCCTCGCGCTTATCTGGAGTGATGAGCGCTACATTGTCATATTTGATATACTTGCTGCAGTTGCTGCTTACCAGCCTGCTGCTCTCGAAGAGCCATGCCATCATGATGAAGATAGCATTGGCAAACAGAATGGTCAGCAGTCCAACTCCCGACCAGTAATCACTCTTGGGATGATATACCGCACGCCCCATGGCATTGACCACGCTCACAGCCACCAGCATGAAGAGATAAGTCATCTCTCTGATGGGCACAGCTTCCGTGCGATAACGGATAATGCCGAAAATGGCAAACAGGCCGAGTGCAGCTCCTGTGTTCATCAAATCATCTTCCATCAGGGTCACAAGCATGAAGATGCTGATGGACATGATGATAAATACGAACATATAATCGCGGCGATTACTCTTGGGGAAATAGAAGCAACGTGCGATAATGGCCACCACTACAAAGTTTATGATGAAGCGGATGACGAGTGATACAAACTGTTTGGGATCAAAAAAGGTTATCCCAATCAATTCGGCCAAATTGGTGTTGATGTCGGCAAAGAAGTCCATTTTTTATTTTTATAAGTTAGTATTGATGTTATTTTGCTTTTAGATATTTCTTTTGAAACGAAGATAGGACCAAGGCTATGCCATTTGCAAGGCGGCTCCCGAGAGTCTGCGTAGATCAACCAATCTAGGCTTGAAGGTATTTCGCTTCAGCTTACTGTTGGTCATCACACTCCCTATACAATATTTGCTGAATCCTGAGGGTTTGATTCTCAATTCACGCAGGATGTCCAGCACAGGACTGTATACATTCCCGTCTCTCTTGAGTTCGATGATCACCAGATTGCCCGTCTCTGCCTGCAAGCCCGTCTCCTCGTTGAGGAAATGTACATCGAAGTCGATGGTGAGCCTTTCCGTCTTTCCGTAATTGACCAGCGTAATCCGTCGGAACTGGTTGCGTACTGTGGGATGCATGTCATCCAATCCCTTGTGTACAAGTCCCTGCAGAAACTCTTCGTTGCCATTCTCTGCACTTATCTTCTGACATGGCACCTCCACGCGCTTCTTCTTCGTGCGTCCGTGATTGTTCTTCGTCTTCACCTCCAGGAAGGTGATGTCGGTGTCCATATAGGTTCTCACTCTCACCTTCTGCCGAGGCGAGTGTCCGTTGTGATGCTCATGGTAGAAGAGATGGTCATCTGTATCCCAATAGGTGGTCATATAGCGGGCTATCCTGTTTCCATCTATTGACTGAGCATAGTATTTCCCCTGGGCCATCTCAAGCAACTGGATGAGCTTCTCCTTACTGGTCACAAACTTAGTATCCGTCCTGTTCATCAGTCGGATGCCAGACATCTGCTCCAGCGTAATGGGCTCCAGTCTGCTCAAGAGTTGATATATCCTATTATCGGTTTCCATCTCAAAAATAACACTATGCTATGGCAAAAGTACAAATAAAAAACCGCATTTATATGCTTCTTGCTTGTTTTTTTGCGTGGAATAATCTACTTTTGCTCATGATTTATAATTAAATATAGGAAACAACATTTAAAAACCTGACCCGTTTTATGATAGACGTTAAAGAAACCTTGGCTCAGGCCGAGGAGCGCATGGAAGAGGCAGTGATGTATCTGGAAGAGTCTTTGGCACACATTCGTGCTGGTAAGGCAAACATAAAGATTCTGGATGGCATCAGGGTGGACAGTTACGGAAGTCTGGTTCCACTCAACAACGTGGCAGCCATCAATACTCCCGATGCACGTACTATAGCCATCAAGCCTTGGGACAAGAGTATGTTCCGCATCATTGAGAAGGCCATCCTGGACAGTGACCTGGGTCTCACTCCCGACAATAACGGTGAAATGATACGCCTCAATATTCCGCCACTGACAGAAGAGCGCAGAAAGCAGCTGGCCAAGCAATGCGGCAAGGAAGAAGAGCAAGCCAAGATAAGCGTACGCAATGCCCGCCGAGACACCATCGACCGCATGAAGAAAGCCATCAAGGAAGGACTTTCCGAGGATGCCGAAAAGGATGGAGAGGCACAGTTGCAGAAGATACATGACAAATATATACGTATCATCGACGACCTGCTGGCAGCAAAGACCAAGGAAATAATGACCGTCTGAGCTGATGACTCAGGAGGGACTTGTAATAAGGAACACAGGAAGCTGGTACGTGGTCCTGACGGACTGCGGCCAGACTTTTGAGTGTAAGGTGAAAGGGAACTTCCGCCTGAAGGGTATTCGCAGCACCAATCCCGTGGCTGTAGGCGACCGTGTGCGCATCACACCGGGGGCCGATGGCGAAACAGCTCTCATAGTGGAGATAGCAGACCGCCGCAATTATATCATCCGACGGGCTTCCAACCTCTCCAAGCAAAGCCACATCATAGCCGCCAATATCGATCAGGCAGCCTTGCTCATAACGGTTTCCTACCCCGAGGTCAGCACCACCTTTATAGACAGGTTCCTGGCCAGCGCAGAAGCATATCGCATACCTGTGCTACTGCTTTTCAACAAGATAGACCTTTGCTCTCCCGATGAGCTACGGTATATGGAAGCGGTATGCCATCTGTATTCGTCGCTGGGATATAATTGTTTGCGCATCAGTGCCAAGCAGGGAATAGGACTGGAGGATGTATGCTCCTGCCTCAGTGGGAAAACGACCTTGCTGAGCGGCAATAGCGGTGTGGGGAAAAGCACTCTGCTCAATGCCCTACTCCCCGATGCAGGAGCACGTACGGCAGAGATAAGTGTGGCACATCAGACGGGCATGCACACCACCACCTTCTCACAGATGTTCTTCTTGCCGCATGGAGGTGCACTCATTGATACTCCGGGCATCAAGGGGTTTGGCACCTTCGACATGGAACGAACGGAGGTAGCCCATTACTTCAGAGAAATCTTCCAGACGGGACAGGAGTGCCGCTTTGCCGACTGTACCCACACACACGAACCGGGATGTGCTGTGATTCGTGCCGTGGAAGAAAGCCGCATTGCACAAAGCCGATACACCAGTTACCTGTCCATGCTGGAGGACAAGGACGAGGACCGCTATCGCAAGGGCTACTGACGCCTTCCGAGTTTTGTTCAGACAATCAGAGTCTCATCCAAACACGAACGGAGTTTTGCCCAAACACAAACTGAGTTTTGCCCAAACGCACATCATGTTTCTATCAAAGAGAAAACCCACCTGGTCCTTTCATCATCTGTTACGCACGTCATTCCTGCTTCTGTTTCTTATGACGGCAGGGATGCCAACAGTTCTTTCTGCCAAAATGCATCTTCAGCATGCCGATTCCTCGCTCCTGTTGGGATGCGAGCGTGACAGCTTTTATCTGCCCATCCTCAGCGGACACAGGGTTGCCCTCTTCAGCAACCAGACAGGAATAGACAGTCAGGGCATGCACACTCTGGACCGATTGCTCTCACAGGGCATTCGGGTAACCACCCTGTTTGGTCCGGAACACGGCTTCCGTGGTACTGCCGATGCAGGAGAGCATGTGAAGAGTTCTGTTGATGAACCCACAGGTATCCCCATACGTTCGCTCTATGATGGTGGCAGTTCTGGGCCCTCTGACGCCATCATGCAGGAATTTGATATTCTGGTGGTAGATATTCAGGATGTGGGACTGCGCTTCTATACCTATTATATCAGTATGCTGAAACTCATGAACCGCTGTGGACAAACAGGCAAACAGGTGGTTCTGCTGGACAGGCCCAATCCCACAGGACATTATGTGGACGGACCTTTGCTGGAGGACAGCTTGCATAGCGGAGTGGGAGCCCTGCCTATACCGGTGGTGCATGGTCTCACCTTGGGCGAACTTGCTCTCATGGCACAAGGAGAAGGTTGGGTGGAGCATCCCTGTAAGCTGACCGTCATTCCTTGTCAGGGTTACACTCACCATACTCTTTACTCCTTACCTGTTGCACCAAGTCCCAACCTGCCCAACATGCGCAGCATATATCTCTATGCCAGCATCTGTCCCTTTGAGGGAACCACACTCTCCCTGGGGCGCGGCACCAAACACCCTTTCCAGATGTATGGACATCCTATGCTCCAGGGATGCACCTTTACCTTCACTCCCCAGAGTATGCATGGCGCCAAGAATCCGCCCCTGCTGGGGGAAGAATGCCGGGGCGTGGACCTTACATCTATCCCTATGGAAGAGATTGAGCGCTGGGACAGAATACATCTGGAATATGTGATAGACGCCTATCAGAAGATGGGAGAGCGGAGTGACTTCTTTGGGAAACGGGCCCGATTCTTCGATCTGCTGATGGGAACTCCCAGGGTAAGGAAAATGATTATCGATGGGGCCAGCGAACAAGAAATCAGACGTACCTGGCAAAGCGACCTCAAACGATACCTGAAACAGAGGAAACCCTATCTGCTATATCCTTGAGTCACTCTCCCCCCCCCACGAATGATTGCCACACACTTGTAATATTCCATAGAATATGAGAAAATAAATCCTTGGCAGATGCACTTGATTGGATGGGTTTATGTACCTTTGCCATTGATTTCCTGTCCATCCAACGGGACAATTCGCCAAATCTATGCCAAACAGATAACCAAAACGAATATTTCAACTCTAAAAAACTATCAATAATATGAGAAAAACTACTCTCACATTGACCCTGAAGGTCACACTCCTATTCCTAACCATGTTCCTGATGGGAACTGCTTACATCCACGCAGAAGACGGTACCATCATCTTCGGTACAGAGAACGTAACCATCGATTCCGAAAATGTATCGGCTGATGACAACCTGGGCAATACCTGGACCATCAACACCGTCATTGCAACCCCATCTTTCACCCAAAAGCCCACATTCTCGCAGGTGGGGTCAGCCAAGAAGCCTGCCACCAGCATCACCTTCACCATGTCTCTGCCCGAGAAGAAGATGATAACTGCATTCACTGCCCTGTTTGGCGGATTCTCTGGCACGGCAGGCAATATATCCATGAAACTGGATGACACGGAAGTGGCCACAGCAGCCCTGAACACTACCAGCGATGTGACGGTGGAATCAACTCCCAATATCGAAGGAACCACATTCACCATCACCGTGACAGGTATCGCCAAGGGGGTAAAGGTATACAGCATCTCATATTCCTACTCCGAAAATGGCGAGGTAAAGGAGACGGCACTTGCTCCCACACTGACACCATCATGCGAGTTTGAGGAAGAGAGCATGCAGGTGGTAATCACCAACAACGAAGAGGGCGGCACCGTATACTATACCCTCGATGGAGAAGATCCCACCACCGAAAGTGACAACTTCACAGGAGAGAACAAAACACTCACCATCACAGAGACCACTACCGTAAAGGCAATGGCCGTGCAGACCGATAAGAACAACAGCAAGAATGTGAGCGCCACATATACCAAGGTGGCTCCTGCTCCTGTATATGACAACATCGCTGCCTTCATCGCTGCCCAACCAAGCACCAATGCCAAACTGCAACTGACCGACGCCCTGGTATATGGCAACAAGAACAACAAGAACATCTTCCTGCATGACGGAACGGCCATGATACAGCTCTATGACAGCAAGGGCAATCTGCCAGCATCTATCACCTACGGAAAGAAAGTGTCAGCCACATTCAGCGGCACCTACCTGCTCTACAACGGACAGGATGAGATGCAGAATGCTACCCTGATAGGAGAGGCTGCCATAACGGATGCCACCACACCTTATGACAGTAAGGTGGTAAACGTGACAGACATCACCAAGGAGATGGTAGGCCAGCAAGTGACTGTGCAGGGAGCTACGTTCCAGGCCGAGAGCCTGACCAGCGGATCTGTCACCATCAGCCAGGGAGAAAACACGCTCACCATATACGATGCCCTGAACGTACTCTCCAGCACCACCTTCCGCACCGATGTGAAAGCTGACATATCCGGCTTCGTACTTCTGTATGTAAACAAGAGCGGAGTGGAGACCCTCCAGCTTATCCCCGAATCAGAAGACTGCATCACCTACATTCAGGATGTCACCGTGGCCCAGGCACCCACACTCACCGAGGCATGTGAGTTCGTGAAAAGCATGGAGGTGACCATCACCAATCCCGAAGCTGATGGCTCGGTATATTACACCCTTGATGGCACCGACCCAACCATAAGCGACAGCGAGAGTTTCTCTGGCGAGAGCAAAACCATCAGTCTGACTGCCACCACCACTGTGAAAGCTATGACCGTGGTAGAAGGTAAGACCACCAGCAGCATTGTCTCTGCCACCTACACGATGGTAGCAGAGAAGCCCGAATTTTCCTTTGCCCAGGAGGCCCTGGAACTGCCTATGGGTTCAACTGATGTACCTGCCAACCTGCTCACCAACAATTCCGATGGTCAGGTGACCTACGAGAGCAGCAATACCAATGTGGCCACCGTAGCTCAGGACGGTACCATCACACTGGTGGCACCAGGTATTACCACCATCACAGCCACGGTAGCTGAGACCAACTCCTATCAGAGCGCCACGGCATCATATACCCTGCTCCTGCTCAGCGGAGACGGCACTTGGGAACATCCCTACAGCCCTGTGGATATCATCTGGAGTACTCAGATTGATGCCTCACAGGAGGTTGCCGTAGCAGGATACTACGTGGGCTTCCCTGGAAGTGGCACAGACAATGCTCTGGCAAGCAAACTGGAGGCCACAGCCATGGCTCTCTCCACTGTGACAGAAGGTGTATCTGTGGCAAATACCATACCAGCACAGGTGCATGCCAACCTCAGAGAGGGAACCACCATCGAAGCAAATCTCGGCCAATGGGTCATCATCACCGGCAAGAAGGCTACATATTTCAGCAAACCTGGCATCAAGAACAGTTCTGTGACTCAAAAGCTCGCTCTGGGAACCATCGACATTTCCTCTGACGGATATGCCACACGCTACAGCGCCATTCCCACCATCGTGCCCGAAGGTATGAAGGCAGGACTGGTAACTGTTACAGAAGAAAACAAACTGCTCATAGACTATTGCTATGGCGAGGGAGACGTTATCCCTGCTCTGACGGGCGTAATCCTGGCAGCTCAGGAGGGCACATATCCTCAAGTATTCGTGGCTGCCAACACCACCGTACCCACCAACAATTGTCTGTACGGAAGTTTGGTGGACCAGGAGACACAGGCTCCCCAGGAGGAAACAGAATACTGCTTCTATGCCTTCACCCGACAGAATGAAACCCTGGGCTTCTTCTGGGCTGCCGAGAATGGAGCAGCCTTTACCAACAAGGCTGGAGAGGCTTATCTGGCAATCCCAAAGAGCGAGACCCCTCAAAACGGATTCTCAGTCAACGATCTGGAAACAGGTATCAGCAACCATAAGATGTCTGTTACCCATCAGCGGGCAACATACGACCTGCAAGGCCGTCGCGTGATGCGTCCCTCCCAGGGCATCTATGTCCAGGATGGAGTGCTCAGACTGATTAAGTGAAGATAAAGAAACAGGGATATCTGATTGTCCCATCAAGGAGAAGGCCTGCTGCACATTGCTGCGGGCCTTCACTTATATTACCAATACCCGAAAAAACATAGGAATTTTCCCTTCAGGGCTTCTGTATTTCCCTATAGGGTTTCATAAGAAATGTATAATTTTGCAGTAGTAACAAATAAAACAACTGCGGTATGAAAAAGTTCAGAACACTCCTGATAACACTGTGTGCTATGGCCACCACACTCACTTCCTGCGATGAGGATCTGACTCGCGCCATTACTCTCTCAGGAGAATGGCAAGGAGACTTTGGCATGTATTACGAATACGAGTATTACGGCCGTGTATATAGGTTCGACTCCTATGACACTCGCATTGTATTCTATCCCGACCACGACTATGCCACCTACGGATATGGCAAGCAAGTGGACTATTATGAGTATGGTCCCTATGCCTACCAGCATTACAGGTTCCGCTGGTATATCAGCCGTGGCGATCTGATTCTGGAATATCCCTATGACCCCTCACTCAACACCGTGATACATGACTATCACATGTATAGCGACAGGTTCTATGGGTACTTCGGCACATCCAACACCAAATTCTATCTGTACAAACTCACAGACTACTATGACTGGGGTAATTATAATGGTGATTATTATTATGACCCACGTGGCAACTGGTATGACTATTATCCCTATTACGCAAAGCGTGAGGTAACAGATGACACCACTCTCACCCGTGCAGAACCAATGGGCAACGACACCACAACAGTCACAGAAGGAATCATTCGCCGAGGGAATCGCTTCAACGCAACAAATTGTCCGTAATTGCAATACTATTGATATTTCAGAGAAGATATACTGCATCGGCAATAGAAGATATATTTCTCTGGCCAAGTAAGTATATCTTCTCTGAAAAAGGACATTTTGGACTATTCCCAGGATAATATGCTCTTGGTAAAATCCCTTGCAGAACTTGTAAGGAACAGTTTGCCCATTATTCTTGATTTCATATTTGTATAGGAATTACCGCGGATTCCTATCAGTTGCTGTATTTCCTCACTGGTGAACTCCAATCTTGTGAGAAAGACGGCATGACGCTCATTCTCCGACAGCCCCCTCGCTTCTACGTACTTATAAAACTCTGGTTGCATCTTATAAACATAGGCTTCTACTTTTGCCCAATCCTCGCGGGACATGCGAAGAGATGTGTTTGGAGTTTTCTTGGCATACAGATGAACTAACTTCAGAAAAGCAGTTTTCTCTTCCTCGTTATCAGAAAACTCTGATGAAATATTATCCGCCTTCATCGATTCACTCATTTGTGACATCTCCTCGTTCAGGCGCTCTATTTCACGCATCATCTTTTGGGCATTCTGTTCGTGGGCATTCTTCATTTGCACGGCCTTACCGTAACTGGCCACCAGATTACGATGACTGATTTTATACCTCCTCCAAAAACGCCTTACCAGCACCGTCATTCCAAACAAGACCGCCATAAGAGACAGGAATGCGCACCAGGTCCTTTTTCTTCTCACATACATCTCCTCACGCTGTTCAGCCAGCCTGTCCCTATATAGTTTATAATTGTACATCTGCTGACTGCGAACAAGTTCCTCGCTTACCATTTGCCTGTGCATAGAGTCATTGGCCAGGCAATACAGATTGGCATATTTCCCTATGGAATCTGTAATTCCCAACTTACGATATAAGGTAAGCAGGCAACAGTATGCAGCCTCCGTATTGTTAAAATCATCAGGGAAATTCAAGAGTTTCCGAAAATATAATTCAGCAGAGTCATACTTCTCTATTCCCATATAATACCGCCCCTTCTTGCTGTAATAGATTTCCTTTCCGTTGATGATATTTCCACAAGAGTCAAAACTGCCGGATTCCCGTTCAAAGATTTCCATGGATTTCTTTGCCGAAACATAATCCCCAAGTTCCAGATAAGAATTCATGAGGATGGTACACATGCGTGCAGCCTCTGTTTCTCTCCCCATGTCCCTGAGCATGCCACACACTTCCTTAACCACCTTGACAACGCCTTCATGATCATTTCTCTGATAATATGGTCCATACAGAAACTGCCGATATATCAGTGACAGAAGGGTGTCATCCGCTCTCTCTGCGTAAAACATGGCCCATCGAATCTCCTGCTCTTCCCAATCAGGTATTTTCTGCTCATGATAGATGAGGCTCAACTGACTATGCACCTTACTGAGAAGAATGTTGAACCTTGCATCATCAGTGGAAACAGAATCCTCCAAGCATCTGTTATAGCATTCCGTAGCCTTCAGAACATCACCTGACAGATAATTTGCCCTCCCCATCAGATAATTAGCATTTACCCTATCCTGGGGATTACCTTTCCTGTTGTAGTAATCTGCCACCATTTCCACAGTATCCAAGGATACGAATGGCTTATCCAAAGCATCCTGTACCATCATCTTGATCAAGAGGTATCGCTTTTCACTCTCCCCCTGAAGTCTGTCCTCCGATATCTCATTCAACAAGACCTCAACCGAATTTGGATAATCATATACCTTCTGAGCACAGACATCAAGCATGCGGTAATCTGTATTGCCACCTGTGCAACATACAAACGAAAGAACCGCAAGCAAAAGAAATAAATAGAATAAGTTCTTCATATTGTGTGCAAAGTTAAGGAAATAAGCCTTTCTAATGAACAAAAAAACAGGTCTATCATGAAAGAAAAATCACATCTTGACGTGTGATTTTTCTCGTACAGCTTTGATAATCAGCCTTAAGGCAATTTCGGTACACACGTTTGCGTGTGATATTTTTCTCTAAAAAATTTGCTGATAACGGATTAACGCAATAGCTTTGCCAGCAAGAAAACTCAAAAAGAAACCCATAAACCAAGAAACAAGATGAAGACAAGATTCAAACTATTCATGTTAGCAATGATGGCTATATGTTCTATTCCGTCATTTGCCTCCGTCGGAGATTCATTGACCATCATCCCCGTGGAACTAACAGTCTCTTATGATGGCAACAAGGATGAACCCACCCGACCTCACAGTCCTGTTCAAAAACCTCAGATTATGTTCGATGGTCACACCTTATATTTGATAAGCGGTTGTGATAACACCACTATAGTACTCAGGAACGAGGACGAGCAGATTGTATATACTGAGTTTGTAACCCCAGGGACAGAATCTGTAGAACTTCCAGAAAACCTCTCTGGCACATACGAACTTCGCATCATTCGGGGAAGCATCACATTCGTGGGTGAGATAGATATATGAGGAAGTGTATGGACTGAACAGAATGCAGAAAGCACGCGCATATAATATATATAATGAGAACACTACTGTCCAAGAAACAAATACAAAGGAAATAAGCATCATTTCAAGAAGAAAATTAGACTGACCGCCGTTATTTGGGCATGTCCTTCCTCCCTTGCGGAGACTATACTCTGATTATTGAAGTAGCAGGATGCGAATGCCCTGTGCACATTACTTTATAAAATTACATCAAACATGCGTATAATACAGACCTTTTGGAGTGGAGGCAGAGATCCCCTGCAGTATGGATACGGTTGGAGGCATGCCGAGCACAACCTGATGTCGTGGGCTCTGAGCTGTTGTTCCCTGCGTGAGTACTATGACTAGGTGGAGCTCTACACCGACCAACGGGGTTACGATGTGCTGATAGAGAAGTTACACCTTCCATACACGTCCGTACATGTGGTCTATGATGACCATCTGTGTCTGCCCCAGCATTGGGCGTATGCGAAAATCAAAACCTACTCCATGCAGACAGAACCCTTCCTGCATGTGGATGGGGATGTGTACATAAGCAAACCTTTTCCCGAAGAAGTTCATAACGCACCTCTTGTTGTACAAAACAAAGAGATATGCACGGAATACTATAACGAACTGATGAATCATATTTTATCTATTCCTAACCTATATTTACCTGAAGATTTGGAAGAAGATATAAATAAGAAAAAAATTTCATCATTCAATATGGGAATTTTTGGTGGAAACGATATAGAATTCATACAGTTTTTCTGTCACAAAGTAACCAAATTTTTAATGAGAAACAATATAATCGCCCCTCTTTATAAACACGGGGAAATAGATTGCAATATTTTTCTCGAACAAATATTGTTTTAAATGTATTCGAAATATTTTAAAAAGCCAGTTTGTTGCATCTTACAATCTGAGATTAAAGATAACGGGTATTACTGGGAGGAATCAATATATAAAGAAGTATAAGGGCATAACAGAATGCTGTGTACACAATATAATAACGAGAACAGAAGCAATGAATAAGGAAAACGTGACATCATTCGTCCACAGCCATCAACACGTAACGGCTCTCTGCGTCATCTGCCTGCTGACGGTGTGTGCCTTCCTACCTACCTTCTGGAACGGATTCCAGAAGGAGTGGGATGACCAGTGGATGGTGATGAATCCGCTGACGGTAAGCCCTCTGAACTGGAATCCGCTTGTGGAGATATTCACTACCAGAAGTCATGGCCAGTGGGCTCCTGTCAATCAGATGCTCTACACCCTACTGTTCAATTTCCATGACAGTGGAATTGGATTCCATGCAAAGTGCTCTTGAAATAATTGGGTCTGCACGAGAATCAGCAAGATTGCGGAAATTTACGTTTGTCAAATACGTTAATTCTATCCAATGTTCTGAGTGCGTGGTGAAAAACCTGAGGCAATGGGTGGCATGCAGATATTCGTCACAGGAATGGTGGGTGAGTACATTGCCAAGATATACACCGAAGTGAAGCGACGCCCCAGGTATTTCATCTGGGAGGAACTGAAATGAAGTGTGAAGCCGAGTGCCTGGATATATGTATATGATTATTATAGATACTTCTTGCGGAAATCTGGAAAAACTCATCAAACATGAATCAGCAAATGAGAATAACAAAGAGTATTCATCTTATCTTTCTTAGGCGAGACGAAGCCATTCCATCCTTATTTCGGGAATGCAAGCATCGCATAAGGGAAATGCATCCGTCATGGAACATTACCCTATGGAATGAAGAATCAGGTTTGCAATATCTCAAAAATGAATTGTCAGAATATGTGCAGGCCTATACATCCTTCACATATAATGTACAACGGGCAGATTTTCTTCGTTTGGCATTAGTATATGGTATGGGTGGTTTCTATATGGATTTGGATATGTATCCTCTTCAAGCTTTGGACAATTTATTAGAGAAGTCTCTCGTACTGGCTGAAGAAATGACTGTCAGTGAAAAAACCCAGAAGTCTCTGAATCTAAAATACCGTAATCGTATTGCAAACTATATGTTCGGAGGTGAAGCTGGACATCCCTTCCTTCGAAGAATGATGGATGCAATGGCAGAACGCTCGACCATAAAAGTCTGTTCACAGCAAGAAATTCTGGACGTTACAGGTCCCGGGTTACTTACGGATACATATTGGGACAATACAGCAACCTACCCGGACATCACTTTGCTGCGTAACGAAGGCTGGTATGTAGAACTGCCCGACGGTCGTAAAGAAACATGCCTTTTTGGCAAGTATGCAGTTCATCTGCACGCTGGAACTTGGAGAAAAGAAATCTGATTGAACAAAAGAGGACAAATATATGATAAGAATTCCCAAGATAATACACCAGACATGGAAGGATGAGAATTTGCCCAAGGCATTTGAACTGTTGTCCCAGACATGGCGTGAAATGCTGCCAGATTGGGAGTATCGTCTATGGACGGACGATATGAACCGTTATTTTGTCAGCAAGCATTACCCTGACTTCCTTGAAAAATACGATGCCTATCCGAAGAATATCCAGCGAGCCGATGCTATCAGGTATCTTCTTTTGCAAACTTATGGTGGGCTGTATGTAGATTTGGATTTTGAATGTCTGGAGCCAGAGTTTGAAACACTCTTGGAGGATGTAGGTTTTGTGGCAGGCAAGGAGCCATACGCCCATGCTGCACGTTATGGGATGGAATACATTATATGCAATGCATTGATGGCCTCAGTGCCGAATCATCCATTCCTAGAACACCTCATCGGTCGAATGATGAACCACCCTCATGGTTGGGATGTCCGTCACGGAGGAGACATATTGTCCTCTACAGGGCCTTGGCTGTTGACAGATGCCTACAAAAGTTATTCGCATAAGGAACTTGTTAAAGTCATAGAGCCAGGACCAATCTATCCTATCAGATTAGGTGAAGCAAAACTAATAGTGTGCAATAAGGTTTCCGCAGAAATGGAACAACGTATTGATTCAGCATACGCTATCCACTATTTTTCGGGAACATGGTGGTAAGAGATTAATACATGATAAGATGATAGATTACATACATCCGGAACATATTGTCAGAGCACTTTCCAATCTGCCACAACTGGTTTTAGAGGTGACTGATGCTTGTAACTTGAAGTGCAAGTACTGTGCCTACGGGGAACTTTATGAAGGCTATGATAAGCGACATAATAGGAAAATGAGTTTCGATATGGTGCGTCGTATAATTGATTACCTATATCCCCTATGGACTTCGAAATATAATACTTCATCGCAGCAAACGCTCTATATTTCCTTCTATGGAGGTGAGCCCTTAATGAACATGCCGTTGATAGAAAAGGTTGTGGACTACATGGAGGGGCTTCGTATTCCTCATCGTACTATTCGTTTCTCCATGACCACTAATGCCATATTGCTTGACCGCTACATGGATTTCATTGTGGAACACGATTTCTCGTTGCTGGTAAGTCTGGACGGAAATAGGAGGAACGACAGCTATCGTGTTGACCATTCCGGCAATCCATCGTTTGACAGGGTTGTCTGTAATATTGATTTGTTAAAGGAGAGACATCCTGACTATTTCCGTCGGAGTGTGAATTTCAATTCAGTTTTCCATAATAGGAGTTCAGTTGAAGATGTATATTCCTTCATCAAGGAGCGGTATGATAAGATTCCAAGTATAAGCGACCTGAACAACGTAGGCATCAAACCAGACAAGAAGGACGAGTTTGAGAGGATGTTCCAGTCATCCACACAGAACCTAAATATGTCTGGGAAAAAGGACGAGATAAAGGAGGCTCTGTCTCTAAGGAATCCAGAGTACCGCACTCTCACACTTTTCTTGAAACAACACAGCGGATTCGCATTCGAAGACTATACGGATTTGCTATTTGAGAAGGGAGAACCTACTTTCATCCCGACTGGAACATGCCTCCCCTTTACACGGAAACTCTACCTTTCCGTCAATGGGAAAATACTTCCATGCGAACGCATAGGTCAGCAATTCGGTCTGGGTGAAGTAACGGACACAGAAGTAAGGCTTGATCCGGCTTTAATTGCAAATAAATGCAATGAACGCCTTGCACGGATGGAGGTAACCTGTAAAGCCTGTTATAATAAGAAGGCTTGTTCGCAATGCATGTATAACCTGGAGGGAATAGACGAAAAGCCCGAATGTAAAGGGTTTATGGATAAGAAAGCTTTTCAGGCCTACAGCGCACGCAACATGTTGCTTATCAGTCAGAGGCCTTCGCTGTACAGGGAAATAATGACAAAGGTATTTTCATCCTAAAATAGAAATGATGGTAGGATAAGCTATGCGAAGTTACATCATAATTCTAATGTTACTTCTTGGGGCATTTCCCACTCTCTCGCAAACCCGGATAACGGGACGTGTGCTGGATAGGGCTGGCTCCCCCTCGGAAGGCTTCGTCACGTTGAGTCTGCCGGGCGAGTCGACAATTCTCAACTATGCTGACATTGACACGAATGGAATATACACCCTTACCTACACGGGTAAGGCGGACAGCCTGTGCGTTCGCGTTTCTGGCTTCATGATAGGCAACTACGTTAAGGTGGTGGCTAATAAGTCGCAGACTGTGGACTTCAACGTTGAGGAGAGGGAGGTCGAGCTGAAGGAGGTCAGCATCAAAGCTGATCCTGTCACCATAAAGGGCGATACCACCGACTACCTCGTGGGGGCGTATGCTGAGCAGGGCGACCGAGTCATAGGCGACGTGCTGAAGAAGATTCCAGGTATTGAGGTGTCTGGGAGCGGAGGCATCAGCTACAACGGCAAGCCCATTAGCAAGTTTTACGTTGAGGAGATGGACATGCTCCATGGACGCTACGGTTTGGCCGTAAACAACTTAAGTGCCGACGACGTGAGCAAGGTGCAGGTCATGGAGCATCACCAGCCCATCAAGATGTTGCAGGGCAGGGCGTACTCCGAAGACGTGGCCGTCAACCTAAAGCTCAAGGACAAGGCGAAGGGGACATATGCGCTGACCACATCGCTAGGGGGTGGTCTGATGGAGATGGACGAGAGCGGGGCAAGGGGATTGTGGAACGAAGAGCTGATAGGAATGTACTTCGGCAAGGATCGGCAGACGATGCAGACCTACAAGGGAAACAACTCTGCCGACAATATCATGGCGGAGCTTTCCAACCAGTATGGAAGCGGAGCTGGGCCGAGAACAGTCTCACGCGTCGGTCTCTTGCGACCGGGCACGCCCAGCCTGCCGCAGAAGCGCTGGATGGACAACAAGACACATGCAGCATCGGCCAATTGGCTGGAAAGATTGAGCAAGTACGAGGAGGTGATATTCAATGCCGTCTACACGCATGATTGGCAGCAACGGGCAGGCTACACCTATACAGAACACTACCGCCCCGATACTCTGAATACCAGTATCCACGAGACACAGACATCCATCGACAAGGCTCACCACCTCGATCTTTCGCACAAGTACACCAACAATGCCGAGAGCAAGTACAGCACCAACGACCTCTCGTTCCAGATTTCATGGAACGACGGCAGGGTGGACGGCATGACGCGAGGGAACAGCTACAGCTCGTCTGTCTTTCAGAACATGCACTCCACGCCGCTGTCCGTTTCCGATAGGGCGATGCTGCAGCGGATTCTGGGGAATAACATCTTCCGCTTCAACCTGTCCGCGGGCTATGCCCAGTCCTCACAAACACTCGGCGTGACGGATGCCGACGGCTGGTCACGCAGGCAGGAGCTGATGTCGCGAACGGTATCGCTGAGTGCCTTCACCTCCTATGAGCGGGGGTTCGGTCCGATACGCGGTGAATACGGATTCAGTGCTACTGGCAGCCTTTTTGGTGAGGATGGGACGTTGACGGGCTTGAAGGGTGTGAGCGAAGAGGACTGTAAGAACAGGATGTGGTACGGAATGGGACACCTGAGTGTCTTCCAGACGTACAGCTATCGGCACAGTCACGGCAACGTGGCACTCGGTCTGCCCGTCATCCTCGACATACAGACATCCGACGACCGTGTGCGCCGCCGCCGCCACACATTCCTGCATCCCATCGTGCTGCCCTCGCTATCCTCCACCTACGAGTGGAACATATATCACACCCTGAATTCCAGAGCCTCTTACGAGCAGCAGGTAGGCGACCTGAACAACCTCTTTCAAGGATATGTTATGGAGAACTACCGTGAGGTCGTCCGCAGCCAGATGGACAAACTGCTCTCTCGCAGGAGCGTGAACCTTTCCACCTCCTATCGCTACTCCAATGCATTGCAGCAACTGCACTTCAACGCTAATGTGTCCTACGGCTATACTTGGCTCAACCAGATGGAGTCCGTCATCTACGACGGCATCTATTGTAATTCGGTGTTCCAAGACTTGAGCAACACCTCCTCCTCCCTTTCTGCCGGAATGGGCTTGACGAAGAACTTCTCCTGGCTACGCAGCTACCTGAAGATGAACGCAGGATATAGTCTGAACAACTACCAGCGGCTAATAGATGGGACTATGATGGACTACCGCCGTCATTCCGGCAACCTGAATGTCTCGGGGGCCTTTACGCCGATTGGGTGGATGACCGTTGTAATGGGCTTTGGCGGGATGCTTAGCAAGACGCAGAACGATTACACTGAGTCGGGCACCGTGAAGGACTACACTGGACGGCTCTCGCTTAAGCTTTGTCCCACAAAGAGACTGACATTGACGGTCAGCGGAGAGGGGACGTACGACAACTGGACAGGGAAGGATAACTATCGCTACTTCAGTGACGTCAAGGTGCAGTACGCCTTCAAACATGTTACGCTGGAACTGGAAGGCAATAACCTCTCAGGCCAGAAGAAGTATGTCATGACCCGCAACACCGACATGGACATCTACCATCTGGAATACGACTTGCGGCCAAGGAACTTTTTGGTGAAACTAAGATTCAAAATACTGTAAGCAATGGATAATAAGTTTTGGTACGGTTTAAAGTCAGAGAGCCTTGCCATATTGGAGGGTGCGGCGATACGTTATTCCATGCATTTTCGTTTTCATACACATTACCTAACATATAGAGAGAATGTGTTTGTTGATAGCCAAGAGGTCCATCTCCTTATACCCGCTCACTTTGATTCTAGCCGTTTGATGTCGGTGTGCAAGCACATGATGGCAAAGGATCGAGTCTTGGACTTCGTCGTTGAAGGGGTGGATGACGTACAAGCCGTTGAGAGTTTCATTGAAAACAATGATGTAGACTCATTCAAGATGCATCCATATTACAATGGCAAAAATGAACCGTTCTTTAGGGAAAACATATACATGAGCGAGGAAGACCTGATGAACACAGAAATCAGCATGAGAGAGATTTTTCAGAAACCAGATGGAGGCTTGACAGGTATGGCTCCCAATTATCAAGAAATGCACGCATGAAAACTAAGGGCTACATATTAATATGTTTCCTGCTATCTGCATCTGTCCTTGCCCTTTCCCAGGACAATGGCAGACGCTGGGTATATTCGCCAGCCAGCAGAGACATGGGGAGAGCATTCGTGGTAGACACCTCGTTTGTGGAGGTCTACTACGCGATGAATGCTGACGATATAAAGAATAGGGAAACATACTTGGACTATCAGTACTTGGAGATAGGGAAGAGATATGTAAAGTATTCCAGCGAGTTCATGCGGGAAGCCGAAGAGAAGCAAAGGGTTTGGGTGCAGGAGCATCCTGGGGCGAAAAGCGTCCCAAATGTATCCCCGAGGTCAAAGCTTGGCATCTGGAGCGAGTATCAGTATTCAGAATATTTCACACATCAGGGCGTGCTGACAGAATACTCCACGATGCCGATGGGACTTGAAAAGGAGAATGCTTTCCACAAGGAGACATACCCGAACCAGCAATGGACAGTGCTGCCAGATACAGCAACCGTCTGTAATGTCCGATGCCAGAAGGCAATGTGTCAGTTCAGCGGCAGAGAGTTCGTTGCCTGGTTTGCTAATAGTATTCCTCTGAAGTACGGCCCCTGGAAGTTTGGAGGCTTACCGGGATTGATACTCAAGGTAGAGGATACGGGACATCTGTATTCGTTCGAATGCGTGAAGATTGAGAGGAAGAAGGTGAAAATCGTCATGCACGAATATCCGGGCTACAGGGAGAAGAAGCGTTCGGACATCTTAAAGCTGCAGCGTCTGGCTAATGAAGACTGGTTTAAACTGGTAGGGTTTATAAATCCTAAAACCGGCGAGGTTATGTCAAAGTATGTACCATACAACCCTCTTGAACTGAAATAGAATCCACATAAGTTATATGCGCTATGACTTAATTCATGCTAAATTTAAAACCAAGAGGAAATGCTAAAAAAATTAAAATTAAGCAAATTGTCCGAGGCAATGCTGAAAGACAAAGAGATGAGTTCACTCTTGGGCGGAGAAAGCCTATGCACATGCTATTATGAAGGAGAACCTGGCGGTTCTTCCAATTTCAACAACATGGTTGCAAATTTGGATACCTTAGGTCCAGGTGGACACTCTGCACAAGGATGCAACAATTACTTCGCATTCACGTATGAGGGAACCCTTTATTACACAACATTAGCTGGTACTGCATCATGATGTTACGAAGTTCGTTATTTGTAGGACAGGCGCGACTGCGCCTGTCCACATATGTATCTAAGAGATACAAGGTGTTTATGATTGCGTTGTTGCTGTCCATGATGGCGGCGGCTAATTATCCAGTGATACCAAGACCAGTTAACAGGAACCTTGGTAAAACTACAATTATTGATACTTCTTTTGTGCAGGTATACTATGCCTTCAATGCTGACAACATCCAGAAAATGGACTCATACGAGGACTTCCAATGCTTGGAGATAGGAAAGAAAAATGTCAGATACTTCAGCGTATTTCTGGAAAAAGGGGAACAAAAGGTAAATAAATGGTTGCAGGAACACAAGGGTGCTCAGAGCGTTCCTAATGTGAATACAGATGGGAAAAGAGGATTGTATTGGAGCGAATACCAGTACACTGAATTGTATATCCAAAAGGACAAACTGATAGGATTTTACTGTTTCCCGATGTATCTGAGTAAATATAATGCCTCATGTGTGGAGGGTTTCCCCTTACAGAAATGGAAAATGGAGGAAGAGACGAAGACAATATGCAATTATCGGTGTCAAAAAGCGGTATGTCATTTCCGTGGGAGGAACTTTACGGCGTGGTTCACTTCAGATATTCCCTTAAAGTATGGTCCTTGGAAGTTCGGGGGATTGCCTGGCCTAATACTCAGGTTATCTGATTCAACAGGGGAGTACACGTTTGAATGCGTGAAAATAGAACGTAAGAAAAAAACTCTGCCCCAGCACGCTTTCAATAAGTATACGCAAAAGAAGCGTATAGATATTGTGAAACTTCAACGCTTGATAAATGAAAATTTCTTTGCTGTTGTTGGGGCTAATGGTGGTAATCTGCCATTAGTAACTAATGCTTCATATAAGCCGTTAGAATTAGAATAGTATGATACTAGGTTATGACACAGCAAGCAATAGATGAGATAACGCTGACAGGGGTCAACAATCGTCTCCTGTCTCTGAATCATGGCCTCATGGGAAAAGCTTTGTTCTTTTACAAGTATGCAAGGCTTCAGAGCGCAACTCACTACGGAGAGTATGCAGAAAACCTAGTTCATGAAATCTTTGAGAATGTGAGCATGAATATGTCCATAGGTTTCATGGACGGATTGGCAGGAATAGGATGGTGTATACAATATCTTTTATCCAAACAATTGGAAGAAGGAGAAGACAATGACATTTTGGTAGATTTGGATAATGCCATTATGGAACACGACCCCATGCGGATAAAGGACTTGTCCTTTGAGAATGGACTTGTCGGTATCGTTGCATATGTTAGGGCAAGATTAGATGGAAAGGATTCCTGTTTACCGTTCGACAAAATCTATATCAGACGTATTGAAGAGGCATGTGTGCAAAGTGGGCTTGACTTTTACAGCGAGGATTATGACCTTGACAATGTATACAAGAAGATAATCAGGTACTATGAATTGCTTCCTGGGAAAGAGCGACAGCCTTGGGAACAGGAATTGATATTGTTGGAACACGAGCCCGCGGAAATAATATATGAAAGGAAAGAATTCACTGCAGAACAAGAAGAATATGAAAGCCGTGTGGTGAAATCGGAGAACCCATGTGCCCTCATCTTTACCCAGACGAGTCGTGCAGCCAATTACGGAGTTGGTACATACGTCGACGTGCTGGCACAATGCTTGATACCGGCAGGGTGGAATGTGTGTGTGTTCGAGTTGGACTGTCCAAAGGAAGATGAGGGATTCTGCATATTGAAGGATGCGGGGTACTATAAACTCTCACAGCAAGGCATAAGCGGTAAGCAGAGAGAACATAATTATGCGCAATTTGTAATCCAGCATTTCTACGTCAAGTCTGGACATATTGTCTGCCATTTTAACTTTGCCATGTATCCGCTGATGGCCGAGAGGCTGCGTACCACTCTTTGTGCAAAAGCAGTATTCACGCTCCATTTTACATCGTGGAGCTTCGACCTTTCCGGGGATAAAGAGCGTCTGCTTACCATCTTGAAGAAACAAAACAATGATAGAGAGAAACATGTGTATAAGACTTTCATGGACGAGAAAGAGTTCATGTTGAATAATTGTGACTGTGTCATAGCCATTGCCCAACATTCTTTTGATATGATAAGGGATGTCTATGGTATCCCAGAAGGGAAGTTGTCACTGATACCTAACGGACGGACTTTTACTAAAATTACCAGAGACAGACAACAAGGACTTGCCCTGCGGCGCAAATATGGATTTAAGGAGCAAGAGTTAATTATGGTTTTCTGCGGCCGCCTGGATTCCATCAAGGGCATCGTCTATCTGATGGATGCCTTCCGTGTACTTTCCTGCAAGGAGAAAAAACTCAGAATGGTTGTGATAGGAGAAGGTAATTTTAAGTCATGCCTTAAATTCGCAGATGGCCTGTGGAACAAGATTACATTTACCGGCTTCATGGAAAAAGACAGGATAATGGATTTTTATGAGATGGCGGACTTTGGTGTAGTACCCTCCATACATGAGGAATTCGGGTATGTAGCTCTTGAAATGATGATGGCCGGTCTTCCCATCATTGCCAACAACACAACAGGGCTGGCAGAGCTGACTGAAAACGGCAAATATGGTCTTCTTTATAATCATGAAAGAGCTCTTGAAGGGGATGGGTTTTTGTCTACCTGCGAGAAAGTTCTTACCGGTCAGCTCACAATACCTAAAGCGGATACTAATGTACTGGAGGAGAAATACTCTATAGAAACTTTCAGTAGGAATATCTTGAACTTATATAATAATCTCTAAAATGAAGTCTTTTCCCCACTACCATCAGTTAGATGCTGCCGATTGCGGACCCACATGTCTGCGCATGATAGCCCGCCACTACGGCAGGAGCTACACGCTGGAGACCCTGCGTGAGCGGAGCTTCATCACTCGTGAGGGTGTCTCCATGCTCGGCATCAGCGATGCGGCGGAGAGCATCGGGATGCACACGATGGGCGTGAAGATAAGCACGGAGCAGCTAGCCAAGGATGCCGTACTGCCCTGTATTCTGCATTGGAACCAGAATCACTTTGTGGTACTCTATAAGGTAAACAAGGGTAGAGGGGGTAAATATGTGTTCCATATTGCTGACCCTGCTAAACAAAAGGTTGCATTCCGGCAAGAAGAATTGGAAAAGTGTTGGCTGGCAAAGAAGGAGGGAAACAGGGAAGTCGGTATGGCACTTCTTCTGGAGCCAGGACCAGAATTTATGGAATATGATGACGAGAGACGTTCAGGCAGACGTGACATGTTCTTCTTCGTCCGTTACCTGACTCCATACAAGAAGCAATTCCTTCAGCTTATTATTGGAATGATTGTGGGTATGGGACTGCAGATGATATTCCCGTTCCTGACGCAGGCCCTGGTGGATGTTGGTATACGTTCTGCCAATCTGGGTTTTATCACCCTTATTCTTATAGCACAGTTGGTACTGTTCCTTTCACAGCTATCTGTTGGTTTTATCCGTTCATGGATTTTATTGCATGTTAATTCCAGAATAGATATCTCGCTTATCTCTGACTTCTTGATGAAGCTAATGAAGTTGCCGCTACGTTACTTTGACACAAAGAATACGGGTGACATCATGCAGCGTATAGGTGACCATGGACGTATAAAAGGATTTTTGATGGGCAGTTCCATCAACATCGTTTTCTCATTGTTCAACTTTATAATCTTCGGGGCTGTTCTTGCTTACTACAATATACTTATTCTGCTCATTTTTCTAATTGGCAATACAGGGTATGTCATCTGGATACTTTCTTTTATGAGATTCAGGCGCGAGTTGGACATCAGACGTTTCAGCCAGTCGGCAGGAGAACAGAGTAAGATAATCCAGCTTATACAGGGAATGCAGGAGATAAAGCTGAACAACTGTGAAAGACAGAAGCGCTGGGAGTGGGAACGCATACAAGTAAAACTTTTTAAGATTGGCATCCGAGGGCTTGCAATAGGGCAGATACAGCAGATAGGTACAGTGTTCTTTACCCAATCAACGAGTATCATTATTTCCTTTATTGCTGCTAAAAGTGTTGTGGAAGGTGATATGACATTGGGTATGATGATGTCTCTGACTTACATTATAGGCCAAGTATCAGCCCCCATAGGTGAGTTTATTAGCTTCGCACAGGCATGGCAAGATGCTAAGATTAGCCTTGAACGTCTGAATGAGGTTCATCGACGCAGAGATGAAGAGCAAGGAATCCATTCTAAACTGTCCTACCTTCCTGAGAATAGAGATATAAGAATGGAAAAAGTGACGTTCAGTTATAGCGGTGCAAATAGAGATTATGCACTGGAGGATGTATCACTGACCATTCCTGAACATAAGGTAACAGCCATCGTAGGTGCCAGTGGCAGCGGAAAATCGACCATTGTCAAATTATTACAAGGATTCTATACCCCCAATAAAGGGTGTATAAAGATTGGCGAGACACCACTGGGGATGATTAATCCGCATCTGTGGCGTAGCAAAACCGGATCTGTAATGCAGGAAAGTTACATTTTCTCTGACACCATTGCGCATAATATTGCCGTAGGTACAGATACTGTGGATATTGAGAGATTGAGGCATGCTGTAAAAGTGGCGAATATTGCGGAGTTCATCCAATCGCTGCCAATGGGATATGACACGAAGATTGGCATGGAAGGAAGTGGTATCTCACAAGGACAACGACAGCGTATTCTTATAGCAAGGGCCGTATATAAGAATCCAGAGTTTATCTTTCTTGACGAGGCCACCAATTCACTGGACACCAATAACGAAAGCATCATTATGGGAAATTTGCAGGAGTTCTACAAAGGAAAAACGGTCCTGATAGTGGCACACCGTCTTTCTACTGTACGCCATGCTGACAATATTATAGTGCTGGATAAGGGGCATATAGCAGAAGAAGGCACGCACGAGAGTTTGACTGAGAAGCAAGGTATATACTATACACTTGTCAAGAACCAGTTAGAGTTGGGGAAATAAATGATTATCTCATGTTTAATTATGAATAAAGATGGGCAAAAAAGAGTTTGAAATTGAACGAAACGAGGGAGAAGATGAGATAAACCTACGTTCTGAAGAGGTACAGGAGATAATGGGCCGTATACCTACATGGATAGAAAGATGGGGAATAACAGCTATAGGACTATTACTGATGATAATACTAGCAGGTGCGGCTTTGTTCCCATATCCCGACACTTTATCTGGACGGTTTGTCTTTAAGCCTAATTCTCCAGAAAGCAATAATAATATCACAGGCTATGCATATCTGCCTGCACATGGAGTTGGAATGGTTAATAAGGGGCAAGAAGTTATTGTAAGATTGGAGAACTACCCTGAGCAGAAGTTTGGCCATTTGTCGGGAAAGGTTCAGTTTGTGGATAGAGAACCTGACAAAGATGGGTTCTATAAAGTCTGCGTTGTCTTTCCGAACGGATTGAGAACTAGCGAAGACATATATCTGCCGAACCACATACAAATGAGTGGTACGGCAGAGATTATAATAGCAGAAAAACACTTAACAGACCATTTCAAAACAATAGGGAAATAGTATGAATCAATAATTGTACCATTGACAGAGGCATAATGTATGAGAAGAATAAAATGCAATACAATAGTAGTGCGTGTAGCAATGTTAATAGACAGTTTTGTTCGGAGTTGTCCGAATCCGAACATGTTCGGACATAATTTATTAGGCAACTATTCTCTAAACATATAATTTTGCCAGCAAAACAAACAAATTAAAAACTAAAAAATGAATCTAAAAACAATCCTAATTGTTAAAGTAAGGGTTGGTTCCGTAGAAGATGAAACTATATGAGAATCAATGAAGGAATGATAAAATAATATACGAAGACGAACATGAGG
>SAMEA3663036__coassemble_60_pt1 | contig 50226 bp, 33 predicted proteins | sample SAMEA3663036__metabat2_high_PE_022 | metagenome-assembled genome bin SAMEA3663036 (sample SAMEA3663036) | pig gut metagenome | biome: pig gut; feature: pig-associated habitat; material: faeces | place: France | collected 2012
TGCACTGCAACCGCTCCCGCAGTGCACTGCATCCGCCCTTGCAGTGCACTGCATCTCTTCCCGGTATGCACAGGGGAGTGCTGTCCTCTGCTGCAGTAAGCTCAAGGATGCGGGGCAGGAGAAGGGAACATCAGGAAGAAAAATAATTTCATTTTGGACCAGCTGGTAAGCATATTCTCTCTAACTTTGTGTAATATGAGAACACCGCTAACCATCTACCGTGCTTCGGCAGGGTCGGGCAAGACCTTCACCCTGACTGCAGAATATGTGGCACTATTGCTGGCCACGCCTTCCAGCCGCGAAGCAGAACACATCCTGGCTGTCACGTTTACCAACAAGGCTACAGCCGAGATGAAAGGCCGTATCCTGAATGCACTCTACATACTGGCACATGACCTCAAGGGGAGCCAGGAGATGATGAACAAGGTGCGAGAGTGCCTGAAGGAGAATGGATCAGTACCCGAGCACGCCATCCTTCGCCAACGGGCCAAGGCGGCACTGAGTAGCATCCTGCACGACTACAATCGCTTCAGGGTGGAGACCATCGACTCTTTCTTCCAAAGCATCCTCCATACGCTCACCCGCGAACTGGGACTAACCTCGGGCATGCGCATAGAACTGAACAGCCAGCAGGTGATAGACCGCGCTGTGGAGCGTATCATGGAACATCTGGGCGAAAGAGAGCAGGTGAAGCAATGGATACTGGACTACGTCAGGGAACAGATAGAAGAGAGCGAACGATGGGACATCAGCAATGGGATGAAGTCCCTGGGAAACCACATCTATGAGGATGCTTACCAGAAGCAGCATGAGAGCGAAACCTCCATCAACAAGGTGGAACAGGCCAAGGCACTGAAGCAGATTCTCCGAAAGCTGAAGAGGGATACCGAGGAAGAGATAAGGAGCAGGAGCCAGGACGTCCTGCTGTTTGTGGAACAGAGCAAGCTCACGTGGGACGACATCAGTTATGGAAGGAGTTGCATAGAGAATACTCTCCTGAAGGCAAGCAAAATGGGGCTCGAGGAAAAGAAACCATCCAAGTATGAGCTGCCTGGCGTACGTTTCACCAACGCCATGGAAGATCCCAACCGGCTCGTGAAGGGTAAAAAGAATCATACAGAGGAAATCATGGCCGCGGCGCAGGATATATCTGAGCAGATGAGCAAATGGTATGCCTGCTACCGGGAAGGGCTGCAACGGCTGAACAGTATCAGCCTCACACTCAAGTACCTATCCCCACTCTGTTTGATGGAGACAATAGAGGAGGAGGCCACGAATGTTTGTTCCGAGAACGGACAATTCCTGCTCAGCCGCACGCCTGTCCTGCTCAGCAAGATGGTGGAAGGCAGTGATGCACCCTTCATCCTGGAGAGAGCTGGCACACAGTTCCACCATGTCATGATAGATGAGTTCCAGGATACCAGCAGGATGCAGTGGGCCAACTTTCGTAATCTGCTGATAGAGAACCTGGCCAGCGGAGGACACTGTCTGCTGGTGGGCGACGTGAAGCAGAGCATATACCGATGGAGGGGAGGTGACTGGGAGATTCTCCAAGGAGCATACCAGGAGCTCCGGCATCTTCAACCCAAGAAGACCACTCTGGAGTGGAACTGGAGAAGTTGCCCCACGGTGGTAAACTTCAACAATGACTTCTTCGCAGAGGCAGCACAGATACTGGACAGCCAAGCCACTGATGCCCGGTTCCGTCTGTCCGACATCTATGGCGATGTGGCACAGCGATGTGCCCGAGATAGCGGAGCGGAAGGTTACGTGGACATCACCCTCTTCAAGAAAGACGGACTGAGATACTGTGACAACTATGAAGAGCGTACGGTGGAGGAGATGACAGAGCAGATACGCAAACTGAAGAAACTGGGGGTGGCCGAGAAGGACATGGCCATACTGGTGAGACGCAATGCCACAGCTGCCCAGTTGCTGGCACTCTTCCACACCCATGCACCAGACATCTCCCTGGTGAGCGACGAAGCCTTCCTGCTTGAAGCCTCGGTGGCCGTACAGATGCTGGTGGCAGCCATGCAAGTCATTGCCGACGGCACAGAAAAGACCAATCCCGTGACTCTGAAGTTCCTCACTCTGCATTATCAGAGAGAGATTATGGGCAGCGAGGCCGATACCGACCAGCTGATGAGAAAGGACCCTGCTGAGGTACTGCCCGAAGAAATACTCTCACGCAGAGAGAGCCTGGCACGCATGCCACTGCTCCTATTGGCCGAGAGGCTTTACCATCTGCTGCATCTGGAACGTATCGAGGGGCAGGATGCATATATGTTGGCATTCATGGATGAGCTGCAAGCTTATCTGCGAGATAATCCACAAGACATCCACCAGTTTCTCAGGGCGTGGCACGACAGTATCTCCTGCCGTCCCATACCCTCGGGAGAGACTGGAGGTATACGCATCCTCACCATCCACAAGTCCAAGGGACTGGAATACCATACCGTACTGCTGCCCTTCATGGACTGGAATCTAAGACCAGACGCCATTCACGAGCAGCTCCTCTGGTGCCGAACAGATGAGGAGCCATACTGCCAGATAGGCGCCCTGCCCATTGCTCTCTCTTCCAAGATGGAGAATAGCGTGTTCGGTGCCGACTATAAGGAGGAGGTACTGCAGCAGCGTGTGGACACCCTCAACATGATATATGTGGCCTTCACCCGTGCACGCTGCAACCTCCTGATATGGGGAGCCGCCTCTGCCAATGACAAACTGTCATGCGTGGGCGACATCATCAGCCATGCCATACAGATGAACGAAGAAGAAGAGAGTGAACTCCGCTACAGAAAGGGAACCCTCTGTGGAACGGAGAACAAAGGTAAGCAGGAGAAGAAGGCCGCAAAGGACAGCTGCACAGACAAGACCATGAGGATGAACATGCCTCTCACTCAGGAGAATGCCATAGATACGGTCATGAGCACACGTCCGCCCACCATGCAGTTCATGCAGAGCGAACAGGCACGGCTCTACATGCACAGCATAGACGACGAGGCTGAGGAGATGAAGCAGGAGGACACCTACATAGAGAGCGGAAAACTGATGCACTACGCCCTCAGCCTCATAGGCGAAGGCAGCGAGGCCACCACCATACTGGACCGACTGGAAGCAGAAGGATATGCCGACCATTCGGAGGCCTGGCAGAAGGCCAGGCAAGCCATTGAGCGCGGACTGCACCACCCTACCATAGCCCGATGGTTTGCACCTGGAAAGAGGTTCCTCAGAGAGTGTGGCATCATCACACGGGACGCCCTCACGGGACAAGCCAGGGTGAAGAGGCCGGACAGAGTGGTGATGGAGGAAGGACTCATCACGGTGATAGACTATAAGTTCGGCCGCAGAAAGAGTGAATATCAGGAGCAAGTGAGAGAATATATGCGACAGATAAGTGCCATGTATCCCCACTGCAGAGTGGAAGGGTGGCTCTGGTATGTGTACAGCACACAGACCGAGCAGATAACCCTCTGAGAACATCATACACTACTAAGATGAGTAACCACAGATGAAGACATTTCTAAGCCACGTAGCACAAGACCTCACAGCCCGATTTGGAGGCAATCTGCATGATGTCACCATAGTATTCCCTGGCAAGCGAGCCAGCCTCTTCCTCACACAGGAACTTACAGAGACTGGCATCTCACCTCTCTGGGAACCGGAATACATCAGCATGGACAGTCTGTTCGGGGAGTTCACCGCTCTGGAGCAGGCCAACCCTATAGAGAGTATCTGCACCCTGCTCCGGCTCATGCAGGAGATTATCCCCGAGGAACGAGACCAGTCGCTGGACACTCTATGGGGATGGGGAGAGGTAATCCTCTCGGACTTCGATGATATCGACAAGCACATGGCAGATGCCCGTCTGGTGCTCGCCAACGTATATGACCAGCACTGCCTGGAACATTTGGACTATCTGACACCGGAACAGGAAGAAGCGCTCAGGAAGTTCTTCAGCAACTTCTCCCCCGAAGGTAATTCTGTCATCAAGGAACGCTTCCTGCACGTGTGGAGCCACATGTTTACCCTCTATGGTGCTCTGCAAGAGGCACTCCAGGCCAAGGGAACGCTCTATGCAGGAGCACTCTACCGGCAAGTGGTGGAGAGCCTGAGAAAGGACCCAGCACCCATGGATAGCTATCTGCGGGAGCGCAAGGCTGTGGCTTTCGTGGGGTTCAATGTGCTCAACGATGTGGAACACGCCCTCATGGAGGAGATACAGCGCACAGGGAAAGGTCTCTTCTATTGGGATTACGACACCTTTTACACCCAAGACGATGCCAGCGAGGCAGGCACTTTCATGAGACAGAACCTTCAGGACTTTCCATGTGCCCTACCCCAAGAGCTCTTCTCCAACATGATGCGCCTGCAGGATGTCACCTTCATCTCGTCCAATACGGACAACGCCACTGCCAGGTACACCAGGGAATGGCTAAGCGAACCGAGGGATGCCACAGCCAACCGCAATGCGGTGGTCCTGTGCAACGAGTCGCTCCTGCATCCCGTATTGCATGCATTGCCCGAAGAGGTGGGAGAGGTGAACGTGACCATGGGATTCCCCTTGGCAGACACTCCTGTGTACAGTCTCATCATGGCGCTGACCAGTCTGCAGACCGATGGCTATGACAGGGCCAGGCAATCCTTTCGCTATTCCTTCCTGCAGACAGTGAGGAGGCATGCCTATGCCAGTCTGCTGGGTGATGAGAAGGAATGGGCATGCACCTGGCAGGGAGCAGACTCCTCTACCCTGCTGACTTGGCTGGACAGGATGCTGCAGAGGGTGGGAATCCATTTCTCCCAGATGAGCCAGCCTTCGGCATATGACATGCTCTATATGGAGGCCATCTTCCAGACGCACCGCATACTGCAGCAGCTTATTAGTATGACCGAGGCATCCCAGGATGCCCTGGAGGTGCAACCCATTACCCTGCGCAAGCTCATGCGCAGCATACTCGTGGGCATACGCATTCCCTTTCATGGAGAACCGGCTGTGGGACTGCAGATAATGGGCGTGCTGGAGACCCGATGCCTGGACTTCTCGCATCTGCTCATGCTCTCTGTGGAGGAAGGCATGCTGCCAGGCTCTTCCCAAACGGACACGATGATTCCAGCAGATATTCGCGAGGCATTCGGCCTCACCACTCCCCGACACAGGAATGCCGTCTTTGCCTACTATTTCTATAGGCTCATACAGCGTACAGAGCATCTCACCTGCGTGTACAACGAGAACAGCACAGGCATGAACCATCATGAGATGTCGCGATTCCTACGTCAGCTGCTGGCCGAGACAGACATTCCCATCCGCACCCGATGGCTGAGGAGTATACCTCAGATAGGATGCCGCGAACCATTGTTGGTGCACAAGGACAAGGACGTCATGGACAAGCTGCGCAGGAAGTATGATGTTTCGCTGCCTGGCCACAGACATACCATGCTCAGCCCTTCTGCCATCAACATATACATGGACTGCCCCATGAAGTTTTATTTCCAGCATGTGGCAGGGCTTAAACCCGAAAGGGACGTGGAGGAAGGACTTCAGGCTGCCGATCTGGGAAACATCTTCCACGATACGGCTCAGGTACTCTACGAGCTGACCATGGCTCGCACGGGGAGCCGCATATTGGACTCAAACACCCTGAATGAGTTGCTCAGGCAGGCCGAGAGCCGAGTGGAGCCACTGTTGGATATCGTGTTCGACGCACATTACTTCCATCCCTATGAAGATGAATGGGATGTGGGGAAGCACATCCGTGAGATGGCCGACCACGGTGAAAAGCCCAGGAATGAGTACACAGGCGAACTCATCATATACCGGAGTGTGGTGCTCCAGTATCTGAAAAACCTGCTCAGATATGATGCCCGACATGCGCCCCTGCACATCATAGGTACAGAAGTGGACCGGGAGTTCACCCTGAGCATCCAGCCTCACGGAATGCCACAGATGACCATACAGACAGGTGGACGCATTGACCGCCTGGACGAGGTGGGAGGATGCGTGAGAGTGGTGGATTACAAGACAGGAAATAAGGTGCCCACAGTGTCGAACATGGAACAGGTGACAGGAATGGGGAAAAACCATGAGGGGTATTATCTGCAAACATTCCTCTATTCCTATGCTCAGATGCAGCAGAGCCAACCTGGAACCATCATCAAGCCCCTGCTGTTCTACCCTGGCAAGGCCAGCAAGCCCGACTATTCACCCGAACTCTATATAGGCTCCACGAAGGTGGAAGACTTCGCCTCGCAAGTGGCAGACGAATATATACGTGGATTGAAAGAACGTATCACGGAAATCTTCACTCCCGACATCTCTTTTACCCAATGTGATGATCCCCAGACCTGCGAGAGGTGTGACTTCCGCCTCCTGTGCCATGGGAAGGAATAATGACTGAGCACTAATCTCTGCTCAGATGAAGACGGGAAGAGAGACGCCTGAAGAAGTCGGACTTGCGCGTCAGCAACTGCAGACTGTAGAAGAGGGAAAAGGCGAAGAGAAGCGAACCCATGCCATAGCGTATCCAACCATTTTCCTGCAGGCAGCATGCTACTGCCACCGAGAGGGACATGGCCTGCACCATGCAGAGGCGCCATGTGGCACGCTCCACACGACATCCATAGAGCTTCCCGTATACAAGCAGCACGCATACCACATCATATAGGGCATTCAGAGAGAGAGCCACTCCAGCACCAGCAAGACCCCATTTGCCATAGAGCCACCAGAAGAGCAAGCCCATCACCAGATTGCTGGCTATCTCCATGATAAGGAATACCATGGAGTCGCCCTTGGCCAAGGACGAATAGGAAACAGGTAGCATGATGGCGCGCAGGAAGGTATAGAAGGCGGCACACACTGCCATGGTCTCTGCCACGAGAAACTCCTCATTGAAGAGCAGACGTATAATCCAGGGCATCAGCACGATGAGGGATATCAGGAAGGGAGTGACTATGAGCACACACACATCTATCTGCTGGTTGATGGTGCGATTGAAATCCTTCAGACTGTGATTGACAGAAGAAAGCCGAGGATAATAATCGGCCTCAAGAGCCATAAACACCATACCGGCATAGCCTACCATCAGACCATATCCCGTACGGTAATAACCCACATCGTCCAGATTACCGCTTAACAGGATCAGAGCAGGAATGGCCATGCCCAGAGCTGCCGTGGAAACACCTGCCAGCACATAAGGAATACCCTTGGTGACCATGGGCAAACCCTCACGCAACACCTGAAGGTCAAACAGTCTGACACGATAGGGAGCTATACGAAGGGTAAACCACAGATGAATGACCAGTGCAGCCAAACCACTGCAGATAAGGCCTACCACCACGCCACGCATGCCCATAAGATAATAGAAAGGAACCGTGAGGCACAGAGTAGCAAGGGCTATCACCGTCTCTATGATGGCCACCTGACGCACTCTGCGCAACCCCTTGAGCACAGCACACTCTCCCTCTGCCAGGAGGAAGCATACCACCACGGGAATCATGGTCATCACCTGAGGCCAATGACTGAACTCCTGATCGAACAATATATAACTGACCAGAGGAGAGAGCAAAGTGCACAGAGCCACAGAGATGATGGCAGTCAGCAATATCCACGTACGCACCACCACTATGAACTGCTGAATACGATGGGCATCTCCCTCATGAAGCAACTCACTGGACTGGCGAGTGGCATTGAGAGGTACACCCAGATTGCTGCTGCTAACCACAAACTCCGTGATGGAATTATATACGGAGATGAGACCTATACCCTGGCCACCCAGGAAGATGGCCGTGAGCTTGTTGCGGATTACAGACACCAGGAGCTTGAGGATTTGCACTCCACCAAAGACTCCTGTGTATTTGATTACATGATCGTAGGTATTATGCTTTTCACCCTCGGGTGAAGCCGAGGTGTTCTCTTGGGCCGTAGCACAGCCACAGCCCTGATGATGTATGTTCGTTGTTGCCAAAGAAATATCGTATAATAGTCTAATATCATGCAAATTTAAGACAAAGATTCGGGACATACAAGACCCTGGCCAATTCTCCTCAAGGGAAACTTACTGAACAGGATGTTGCAGAAGAAGTGAAATCTCCGTAATTTTACACTTACATACACAATAGCACAACACCACTCATCATGGAACAACCCAAGCAGGACAGAGCCTTAAGAATGCTGGCAATGATGCTTCAGCATACCCGACGCTACTCAGCAAGCCAGATGGCAGAACAACTGGGAGTGGACCGCCGAACCATCTACCGATATATCAACACCTTCAATGAGGCTGGCTATGTGGTACTCACCGACCATCATCATATCCGACTGGCCACGGGAACTGCCATTCACAAGCAGCTCTCTGACCTCCTCTTCTTCAACCAGGAAGAGGCCATGACACTCTACAATGCAATAGAAAGCATAGAGACAGACACACGGCTCAAGGAAGAACTCAAGTCCAAGCTGGCCACCATATACGGCACATCGCTGGTAACAGAGAAACTGATGCGCATGGAGAAGAACAACAACACCAAACATTTGATGGAGGCCATCGAGAAGCGCAGAAGAGCCATACTGAAGGGATACTCATCGCCAAGCAGCAACACACAAAGGGACCGACTGGTGGAACCCTTTGCCCTAAGCGAAGATAAAAAGTATGTGTGGGCCTTCGAACTGGAAAGTGCCAAGAACAAAGTGTTTCGCATCAGCCGAATACAAAGTGTGGAGATGCAGGAGCAGGTGTGCCTGTGCAGCCGGTTGCACCAGAAAGGCTATATGGATGCCTTCCGAAATATCAGCAACGACGGAAGCACCCTGCCCGCACGCATAAGGATGAAGAGGAGAGCTTACAACCTGCTCATGGAGGAATACCCTCTGTGCGAGCAGGATATCATACCCACCGACAGCCATGAGGAATGGATTCTGGATACTCAAGTAAGTAGCTATAAGGGTATCACACGTTTCATCATGGGACTGGCTGACCAGATTATCATCGAAACACCCGAACTGAAACAGTATGTAACGGATTATGCTCACCGATACTTCCCCTGATTCTTTAACCTTATCTATAGAATCAATTACCTTAGCTGACTTATCCCTATGCGTCAATCCAAACGCAGCATGAAATGATGGTATCATGCCATGATATGATGATTTCATGCCATGATATGACGATTCTTATGAATGGATGGGTAATGGTAGCCCCTGTAAATTTCTGTTGGTCATTCCCCCTGATTTATCTGGTGAACCCCTAATTTCGGCTGATGGGTGGAATGGCTGAATACTTCACACAAAAAAAGAAACAGATAATATACTCCAAAGAGCATAAAACCTGCCTCTATGATAGAAAAAAGCCCTATCCTCATGAAAGGAAAGGGTGCAATCGTTCGGTCTTACTTCAAGACAATAGTCAAAACCTTGTCTTCCTCAGTCACAACTACCTTGTCCTCGCGAAGCAACCAGCCCAGAGCCAGATACAGATCCTTGTCTGTCTTAATCTTAGCGGCCTTCTTCAAGTCCTTGGAAGTCATTGAACCATTCTCATTCAAAGCAGCCCATACAGAGCCTGCTAACAATCCTACATTTTCAGTCATCTTGATTCTCTCAAAGTTGATACTAACAAACATCAATTATCGAGTGCAAAGGTACGATAATTTTCTGATTTACAAAATATTTGTAGACATTTTTACAACTTGACAGGTGCAAATGACCAAAGTGGAGACACTATTGGAAACGGGAAACGTAATACATCCAATAAGTATGACTATAGGCCAACAGGCTATCCAAAGCTTGCATATCACCCTGCTGAGCAGCCTGGTGGAGACGATCAAAACGCAGGAGAGATGCATGCATCTCGGCGTCCTCATAGGGAGATGAAGACGAAGATGAGGGTGAGACTGTTACGGGCTTTGCACTGGATAAAGCAAGATGAGACTGAAGGACCAATGCCTCACGATAATGCTTGGGAAGTGAGGAGGTGAGAGAATCAGTATGCTGCAAGAGAACCTCGGAGAAGGACTGCAACTCGCCACACAGCAAATAAGAGCAAAGCAAGTAATCGAGAACTAGAGGACGGGGCACGGAATCCAGAGCCAAGGCGTTCTGAAGAAACTTACGTTCGCTGAACGACTTAGTGAAAAGTGGCACTGCATGCATCTGTTTATACAGGATGGGCAAGGCACTAAACACGAACTGAGAGTCGGCCTGCTGAGGCAGAAGCGTTTGGGATGCTTCGGGAATCGGATACTCAAAAAGACGATCACCCAACTGTCCATCGAGAGCGAGCGCAGCAGTACGCAGGGCATAAAGCCTGTAACTGCCACCCTGTTCGGGAGAAGAGAGTGTTACAGCCTCATCATAGGCACCCCTTTGCAAGAAGAGTCCTACACGCAGTTCGCGATGCCCAGGTCCTGAGTCATATCCCAAAGCACCCGTCATGAAGAACAGGATAATCAGGACAAGGAAATTGGAAGACAAGTAAGAAGAGAAGGTTGACCGTTCGCCTGTGGCATCGGGATGCATGAGGCACAGACATGCTACTATGATGAAGAGGACAAACAGGGAGATAAGACTTATCCATGGAGTTCCTACAGAGTAATCGGGCAACTCCGGGAAGCGAAGACATGTGATAAACGTAAGCAGAAAGGCCGAGGGAAACCAAGACAAGGCACAAAACCTGAGTGGCCAACGGAACATTCCGTGACAAAAGAGTCCCAGGACTAGTAATGGCAGGATGATGAGGACAGCCCCAACAAGTGAGTTGTAAGAGGTCTCACCATGAGAAAAATGATACTGAAACTGCGCCAGGTAATCGGCTTGGTAAAAATACAAATAGAAAAAGGCAAAACAAGCAAAGATGATGCCGCAAACGTACGGCATCATCTTGGCTACTTGTCTTGTATGTGGACTATTGTATCTTACCATTCATCTCATCCACTACTATTCTTTCCTCTTACGCAACACACAGGCTGTGCGGGCAGGCAGATACAGATTGAGCCAGCCCTTGTCATCAGGTGCATAGAGCGGATCGAAGTTGGTATAATGAAGGACAGTATCATCATTGAAACCATTTCCACCAAACTCTATGGCATCCGAATTGAGAACATATTCATAGGAACCCTGTTCCACCAGGAAGCCATAACCGGTGTAAGAACGCGTAGGACTGAAGTTGAAGAAGAAGAAGAGGTCATCGCGCTGGAATGCCAAAACCTGATCGGAATCATTGGCATTGATCTCCTGAACGGGAACTTTGGAAATGGACTTCAGCTTGCGAAGGAGATGTATCATGGCGGCATCGAAATCAGCCAGATAATGATAGCACAGCTCCTTATTGTCCACAAGGTTCCATTGACGGCGAGCATATTTGTGGCTCCATCCGTTACCCTCACGGGGGAAGTCGATCCATTCGGGATGACCGAACTCATTTCCCATGAAGTTGAGATAGCCGCCATTGGCCGTACCGGCAGTAAGGAGCCGGATCATCTTGTGCAGAGCAATACCTCTCTCTACCACATAGTTCTGGTCGCCCTTCTTGAAATGCCAATACATGTCGGCATCTACAAGACGGAAGATAATGGTCTTGTCGCCCACGAGGGCCTGATCGTGACTCTCGGCATAGGAGATGGTCTTCTCATCCTTTCGGCGATTGGTAAGCTCCCACATCATGGACGTAGGTTTCCAGTCCTCATCTCTCTTCTCCTTGATGGTCTTAATCCAATAGTCGGGGATATTCATGGCCAATCGGTAATCGAAGCCATAGCCACCGTCGCGGATAGGAGCAGAGAGACCAGGCATGCCACTCACATCCTCGGCAATGGTGATGGCATTCTTGTTGACCTGATGAATCAAGTCGTTGGCAAGAGTAAGATAGACGATAGCTCCATCATCCTCATGACCATTGTAATAATCGGCATAACTGGTGAAGTTCTCGCCCAATCCGTGACTGTAATACAGCATGGAAGTCACGCCATCAAAACGGAAGCCATCGAAATGGAACTCCTCCATCCAATACTTGCAATTGGAAAGCAGGAAGTGAACCACCTCATCCTTACCATAATCAAAGCAGAGGCTGTCCCATGCCGGATGCTCACGGCGGTCACCCTGGCAGAAATACTGGCAAGGGTCACCGGCAAAGTTGCCCAATCCCTCGTTTTCATTCTTCACGGCATGGCTGTGTACGATATCCATCACCACGGAGATTCCCATGGAGTGAGCCTTATCGATGAGAGACTTCAACTCCTCGGGTGTGCCAAAACGACTGCTGGGAGCAAAGAAGTTGCTTACATGATAACCGAAACTGCCATAATAAGGATGTTCCTGTACAGCCATTATCTGTATGCAGTTGTAACCCTGCTGAGCCACACGAGGCAGTATATTGTCGCGGAATTCCACATAAGAGCCCACCTTCTCCTCATCCTGAGCCATACCGATATGGCATTCGTAGATGAGCAAGGGATCGGTATTGGGTTTGAACTTATTTGTTTGCCATACATAGGGCTGATCGGGAGACCAAGCCTGAGCGCTGAATATCTTTGTCTCGGGATCCTGCACTACACGATTGATCCATGCAGGTATGCGTTCTCCCTGTCCACCTTCCCAATGAACACTCAATTTGAAGAGCGTGCCATGCTTGAAAGCCTTGTCCTTAATCTTTATTTCCCAATTTCCCGTCTTCGCTATACGCTTCATGGAAAACTTGGAACTCTCCTTCCAACCATTGAAGTCACCTATGACGAAGATTTCTGTTGCATTGGGAGCCCATTCACGCAGTACCCACCCATCCTCTTCACGGTGCAGGCCGAAATAGAGATAGCCATCGGCAAATTCTGTCAAATTACCTGAAGGACCGGCAAGCTTGAGTTTACGGGCAAGCATATTCTGATGTCTTCCATTGATGGCATCTGCATATACTGCCAGATAGGGATCGTTTCTGAGTATCTTCAGAACCGATGGTCTCTTAGTAGTCTTCTTATTCTCTACGACCTTCTTGGTGGCCGCGGTTTTCTTGGTTGCGGTAGTGGCCTTCTTGCTAGGCATGATTATTATTATTTTGATATTTGACTTTGAATACGACCTTTCTGAGCGGCACATCGGTAATGGCCGGGGCGTGACCTTCACCTGGCATATACAGAACGAACATGCCTGGGGCTACGGTGAAATAACATATTGGAGAAACAGGCAGAAAAGAGATGTCGGCCTGGGCATCATATGAGGCTGAGGATAGCTGGCTATCAGTAAGAGGAGCGTAGCCATGCTGCTCAGGTCCATCCAGAGGAATCTGAACATCTATCATATCGCGATGCACCTCCAGGGGAGCATTCTCCCTGCTACGCGGTGTACATGTCTGTACATTAGCCCAAATGGTGTCATCAGATATGGCATGCCTTCCCTCTGACAAGGTCTCCAAGGAGTGAGAAGAGAGATAATCCGCCACCACATCGAGGCCTGGACACAGACCAAAATACTTGTGCAGATTATTCAATGTATCTATTATCATGATGTATACAAACTATGTGCTGCTATACTGTTCTGTCCGTCATTGGGCGGAGGTCAATTCGGAAACCGACTCCACAAGTCCGTTCACATATTTTACCTTTCTGATGAGATTACCATTACGGTCTTTCTCCACGAATTCGCCATCCTTCTGACCTTCACGGAAGGTACCTTCATAACGTATCCCATCAGAATCCTCCAGGATGCCGTACCCCTCCTTCAGTCCTGCCTTGAAAGAACCCTTGAACTTGACGCCGTCGGCTTGTCGCATGATACCGGCACCATCCATCTTTCCGTCCTTCCATTCACCATCATAGATGTCTCCGTTGGCCCAGGTGTACCTACCTTTTCCATTCTGCAGGTTATTCTTCCATGAGCCTTCGTAGACGGCACCACCTTTCCAGGTAAACGTCCCTGTACCATTTTGCTCTCCATCCAGGAATTCTCCTGTATATCTGTCTCCATTGACAAAGGTGAAGATACCCTGGCCGGTACGTTTCCCATTCTGATATTGTCCATCATAACGGCTTCCGTCATGAAAGGTGTAGATACCATGTCCGTGCTGCTGGTCGGCCTTGAAGGTTCCCTTGTAAGTATCGCCGGATGCATATGTATAAGTACCCATCCCATCCATCATGTTGTCTTTCCACGAACCTTCATAACGATTGCCGTCATTCCAGTCAAAGACACCATAGCCGTTCTTCTTGTCATCCTTCCATTCACCTTTGTAGGAGGCACCATTGGCATACGTATAGGAGCCTTCACCCGAACGCTTGTCCTGTTCCCACTCGCCCACGTATACATCGCCATTGAAATAGTACATCGTACCTTGGCCCTGCTGGTAATCGCGAAACCATAGGCCCACATACTTATTGTTGTTGGCAAAATAGAAAGTACCTAATCCATGCTGCTGATTCTGAAACCATTCACCTTCATACTTCTCACCATCGGAGAAGAGATAGGTGCCCTGCCCCTGACGCTTACCCTTGACATATTGGCCGGTATGCACATCCCCATTGGGGAAGGTGGTGGTCCCTTGACCATAGGGCTTGCCTTTGAACAATTCACCCTGATATTCACCTCCATCAGGGAACGTATAATTCCCAATTTTAATTTGCTGGCCAGCAAGAGAAAGCGGGAAGCAAAGCAAAAGGATAAGGAAGATTTTACTATTGAATATCATGTAATTGTCTATTTCTATGCAAAAGTACGACAAAAGCGGAACGTGGCAAAATTATATGTCAGTCTTTATTGTTTTTTAAATATAGCTCTGCCCTTTGCAGGTCTGCTGGAGTATCGATGCCAACGGTCTCCACATCGGTCAATGCCACCTGGATGGTGTATCCATTTTCGAGCCATCTCAGCTGCTCCAGAGACTCTGCTTTCTCCAGGACACCCTGAGGCAAGCGAGAGATTTCGCCAAGCACTTCCCTGCGGTAAGCATATAGTCCGATATGCTTGTAGAAGGTGTGACTTCGGAGCCACTCTGCCTGCTCTACGCCTCGCAGGAAAGGAACAACACTGCGACTGAAGTACAGAGCATGCATATCCTTGCTGAGAACCACCTTGGGGGAATTGGGATTGGCAAGAGTGTCGAATGAATCATCGGCAGAGAAGGGTTTCACCAAGGTGGCAATCTGAGTATCTGGAATAGAGAAGCATCCCTTGACAGCCTCGAGCTGAGCCTTCTGTACGAATGGTTCATCGCCCTGTATATTCACCACCACATCAGCATCTGTACCTAATCGTTCACAAGCCTGCCAGCAACGGTCGGTACCGCTCTTCAGAGTGCTGTCAGTCATTACAGCCTTGCCGCCAAAGGAAGTAACGGCATTGTATATACGTTCGTCATCAGTACAAACATAGACCTCATCAAAGGCCTGTGTAGCCTGTTCGTAGACACGCTGCACCACCAGTTTACCCCCAAGCATGGCAAGTGGCTTCCCGGGGAAGCGCGTACTGGCATAACGCGCAGGAATAAGTGCCAGAAATTTCATATGCGAATGATAGATGAATACTGTTTGATGATTGTCAATTGGCCAGATTATCCAAGACGGGCTCTACGGCTATCTCTTCTTCTGTCTCCGATTCGTCGGTCTGGCCGCACGGGTCAAATCCTTCGGGAATATCGAAATCTTCTTCTTGAGAATAACCCAAACTCTTGTCGGCAAAGACTTTCATAAGGAAATAGGCGGAGATAGGCAATGCCGCATTGGCACCCTGGCCTATGGCCATGCTGGCGAAGTGGATATCACGCTCTTCTCCTCCTACCCAACCTCCGAAACTAAGGCTTGGCGTGTAACCCACAAACCATCCATCGGAGTTGTCATTTGTGGTTCCTGTCTTTCCTGCCATGGGTACTGTAAGATGATAACGTGCTCTCATACGATGTCCCGTACCACTGTCTATGACACCTCTCATGAGAGTGACCATCTTGCAGGCAGCATCTTCAGAGATAACCTCACGTACACGTGGTGTAAATTCAGCCACCACATCGCCGTTGCTATCCTCTATGCGGGTGACATAAAGCGGATATCTGCGCACACCCTTGCGGGCAAAAGCCGTGTAGGCTCCCACCATCTCGGCCACGGAGATGTCACAAGGACCCAGACAGAGTGCCAGGGAGGGGTGGATATCCCTATTGAGGATGCCAAACTCATGTATCAGGCGAACCAGTGCCGCGGGGGAAAGTTGATTCATAAGCCAGGCAGATATCCAGTTGTTGCTCTGAGCAAGTCCCCACTTCAGAGTAACCATTTCTCCATAACGTGCCTTACTGCCGTTTCTGGGTGTCCATTCCTTGCCTGCCACATGATAAGTCTGCTGCACATTGGGAGCTTCGTCACACGGACTCCATCCGTTCTCCATGGCAAGAGCATAGAGATAAGGTTTGATGGTGGAACCCACCTGACGTCGGCCCTGTGTACACATATCATATTGGAAATGCGTATAGTCGAGTCCTCCCACATAAGCTTTCACAGCACCGGTCTCGTTGTCCATACACATGAATCCTGCACGGAGGAATGATTTGTAATACTTGATGCTGTCCATGGGAGTCATCGTGGTATCCTTGTCTCCATGGATGGAATAGACAGTCATCTCCTCAGGCTTGGCGAACGCATCATCTATCTCAGCATCAGAATATCCTGCTGCCTTCATCTGTATGTATCGTGCACTCTGGCGTTTTGCTCTTTGCAGATCTGCCTTCACCTGTGCAGCAGAAAGGGAAGAGGCATAGGGAGCATTGCGGTTGGAGCGAAGTTCCTTGTTGAAAGCCATCTGGAGTTCGCCTGAAACGTGCCCCACAACAGCCTGCTCAGCATAATCCTGCATGCGGCTGTCAATGGTGGTATAAATTTTCAGTCCGTCGGAATACACATTATAATGTTCACCGTTGCGATTGGTATTCTTATTGCACCAGCCATACAGAGGATCGGTCTCCCAAGCCAAAGAATCCTCGTAATAATTCTGCCCCTGCCAACTGGCATAGTCACTCCTGACGGGTTTCTTGGCCATGAGTACCCTGCGGAGCATCTCTCTGAGATAAGCAGCACTACCTTCCTTATGGTCTACGCGATGGAAATTGAGCGTCAACGGTTCGAGAGCCAGTTTCTCACCCTCCTCTTCAGAGAGATAACCAGCCTTGACCATCTGCCCCAAGACAACATTACGGCGGCTCAAACAGCGATCAGGGAAGCGGACAGGATTGAAGTAACTGGGATTCTTGCACATGCCCACAAGGGATGCACACTCAATCACACTCAAGTCCTTGGGTTCCTTACCAAAATAAGTACGGGCAGCTGTCTTGATACCCACAGCATTATGCAGGAAATCGAAGTAGTTGAGATACATACTGATAATCTCTTCCTTCGTATAGAAACGTTCCAGCTTGATGGCTATGACCCATTCGATAGGTTTCTGCAAGAGACGTTCCTGCACACTTCCCGCCTTGTCAGAATACAACTGCTTGGCGAGCTGCTGAGTAATGGTGCTTCCTCCGCCTGCACTCTTCTGGCGAAGAAGTCCTCGCTTAACCACGGCACGCAACAAAGCTCTGTAATCCACACCGCTGTGGTCATAAAAGCGTACATCCTCGGTGGCTATCAAGGCTTGTACGATGGCAGGTGGCAGGTCTTCGTACCCCACAAAGATGCGGTTAGCCTTGCTATAACTCCACGTTCCGAGCAACTTACCGTCTGCAGAGATGACCTGAGAGGCAAACTTGTTGACAGGATTCTGCAACTGTTCGATATTGGGCATATATCCTATATACCCATTGAAAATACCATAGAAGACAGCTCCAAGAACAGAAAGTCCAAGGAAAAACAGTACCCATAAAGTGACGAAAAATTTCTTCCGCATAAGGTTCTAAATATAAGGAAAGGGATGCATACACATCTTAAGGGCAAAGATACGATTTTTTTATTGAACCCATATAAGGGACAAGCAAAAATGGAATCAGACATGTATCCCTGCATACAAGCGCCCATCCAAAGAGAGCAAAAGGCAAAGAACGAAAGAAGCCCCTTCTGCCTTTCGACAAAAGGGACTTATAAAAGATATCATGTAATGCCGAATGGATTATATACCCATCAGCAACACATCGGGCAACTGATCAGACAAACCACTTCACATAACAGAAATCCTGTCTGTGAGGCAGATTCTCATTCTTGGGATACATACGATAGCATACCTTGAAGCTACCGGCATTGTCCAGACCATGAGCTGCTGCAAAGGTGAACTTGTTACCATTGCGCTCCACCACACGGAAGGGATCCACATGATATACATGGTCCTGACCATCCTTGTCGGTGGTGAGAGTCACCAGTTCCAGACCAACAGCATCATCAAGGCCAGCCTCATCCACCACAATCTGGATGTTGTACTTCTTGCCTGCCTCCACATTTCCGCTGATGAGTTCTTCACTCTTCTGGATGCTGTCCACATGGATGTCATCCCAATGTGCAGCCACATTCTCCTTCCATTCGGCAATCTCTCGAGCCAACTTGCAATCATCAGCAGCAAGAGCGTTGTAGCGACTGCGCAAGCGGTTGTAGAACTTATCATAATAGTCGTCCAGCTGACGCTTCATGGTGTAGTGAGGTGCTATCTGGGCGATACTGTTCTTGATAACCTTTATCCAGCCTGTGCTGATGCCCTCGGAATTGCGAGCGTAATAGAGAGGCATAATCTCATTCTCAAGCAGACCATAGATGGTGGCTGCATCCAACTGGTCCTGATGCTCCTGATACTGATAGGTACGCTTGTCGGTGAGTGCCCATCCTGCACCTGGACGATAGCCTTCATACCACCATCCATCCAGAACGGACAGATTGACAACACCATTCATGAGCGCCTTCTCACCAGATGTACCAGATGCTTCGAGAGGACGTGTGGGAGTGTTCATCCAGATATCCACGCCGCTCACCAGCCTGCGGGCCAACTGCATGTCATAATTCTCCAGGAAGATGATCTTACCCAGGAACTCGGGACGCTGGCTTATCTCATAGATCTTCTTGATAAGACCCTGACCTGCTCCATCGGCAGGATGAGCCTTACCTGTATAGAGGAACTGTACGGGATAGTCAGGATTGTTCACTATCTTGCTCAGGCGCTCCAGGTCAGTAAAGAGCAGGTGAGCACGCTTATAAGTAGCAAATCGGCGTCCGAAACCGATAAGCAGGGCATTGGGATTGATCTTATCCATCAGAGATACCACACGTGAGGGGTCGCCCTGATTCTTAAGCCAGCGGTCGCGGAACTGCTTACGGATATAGTCTACCAACTTGGTCTTCAAAGCCATGCGGGTGGCCCACAGTTCCTCGTCGCTCACATTATAGATTCCCTCCCAAATGGTCTGATTACTCTGGTCGTGGATATGGTTCTTGTCAAGATGTGCAGCATAGAGCTTACGCCACTCATTGGCACACCATGTGGGGAAGTGGACACCATTGGTCACATAACCTACATGGCTCTCTTCGGGATAATAACCCTTCCATATACCAGCAAACATCTTCTTGCTCACCTCACCATGCAGCCAACTTACGCCATTCACTTCCTGAGAGGTATTACATGCAAAGGTGCTCATGCAGAATCGCTCGCCCTTGTCATCGGGATTCATACGGCCCATGCCGATGAACTCATCCCAAGAGATACCCAACAACTGAGGATAACCGCTCATATACTTGCCAAAGAGACCTTCATCGAAATAGTCGTGTCCTGCAGGTACGGGAGTGTGAACAGTATAGAGAGAAGAGGCACGCACCAGCTCCAGAGCCTGGGTGAAGCTCTTACCCTCACGTACGAAGTCTACCAAGCGCTGAACGTTGCACAGGGCAGCATGACCCTCATTACAGTGATACACATCCTTCTTGATGCCAAGCTTCTGCAGCATCAGCACACCGCCGATACCGAGCAGAATCTCCTGCTTGAGGCGGTTTTCCCAATCACCTCCGTAGAGTGCATGAGTGATGGAGCGGTCGAACTGTGAGTTCATATCGTTGTCAGTATCCAGCAGATACAGTTTGATACGACCCACATTGACACGCCATACGTAGGCATGCACATAGTAATTCATATAAGGTACATCGATGACCATAGGACGGCCATCTTCATCCAATTGCTGTTCGATGGGGAGTGAACCGAAATTCTGAGCCTCATAGTTGGCCACCTGCTGACCATCCATGCTGAGCGACTGGGTGAAATATCCATATCTATAAAGGAAACCCACGGCACACATGTCCACATTGGAGTCACTGGCCTCCTTCAGATAGTCACCAGCCAATACGCCCAAACCGCCAGAGTAAATCTTCAGTACGTGGTTCAGTCCATACTCCATGCAGAAGTATGCCACACTGGCGCGTTTCTTGTTAGGTTTCTCATCCATGTATGCGCGGAACTCTTTGTACACGTCGTCCATCTTCTGGATGAGAGATTGGTCATGAGAGAGTTTCTCCATCTTCTCGAAGCTCAGACGCTGGAGAAGAAGAATGGGGTTACCGTCACACTCATCAAAGAGTTTGGCATCAAGACTGCGGAACAAACTCTTGGCACTGTGATTCCAAGCCCACCACATGTTGTGAGCCAGTTCTTCCAGTTTCTTCAACTTTTCTGGAATGTTACTCTTGGCTGTCACCGGCTTCCAACAAGGTTGGTTAGCATAACTTGCTCTAATCTTCATAATTCAGTAATTCCGTATTTATTAATCTGATTTGTTATTCCTACTGCAAAACTATCTTATACTCTTTTTCTCTTTCACCTATGTCCTCAGGCCTTTCTGCCTGCTGCCTTGTTCAAGGCTATCGTATAGGCCTGCTGATATTTCAGGATGAAATGTTTCCATTGGGCTTTCTCTGCAAGTCGGGCTGCCTTCTTGCGTACAGAACTAATCTCCTTGGCACTCATATGGCACATGGCTGCCAGCGTGTCGCAGATGGCATTCGCCACATGGTCATAATTATAATCATCGCGGAAGACCACTTCGACGCCATCAGAGAGATGACTGTCTCCCCCCTTCACCTTATTGGCCCAAAGACCGAAGCCTGCCAATGAAGTGGTAAGACAGGGTACATGGAAGGCCACTGCTTCAAGAGGCGTGTAGCCCCATGGTTCATAATAGGAGGGATATACTGCCAGGTCGCTTCCTATTAGCAGGTCATAATAGCTCTGATTGAAGATGCCGTCGCGACCATCGAGATAACAAGGTACGAAAATGACCTTGACGCGATCCTCTGTACGGTTGCTCATACCGTGTGCATGCAGGAAACCTGTCACGGGATCGTTCCAGGGCTCTCTCAGGACATGAGTACATATGGGATCCTGCAAGGGCTCAGTGACAGACATGGAGCGCTGAATACGGTCCTGCAAGTCGGCACGAGGTCCTGCTATCCAGGCTGGAACCTGTACCAGGGCAAGCACAGGACGTGAGAGACGCTCATCATACAGACTGCGATACATGGCCTCCAGGAATACGTCCTGTCCCTTATTCTTATACTCATATCTTCCGCTGGTGGTCACTATGAGTGTATCGTCGGCAAACTCTGTACCGGTCAACTGACGCGCCACCTCCAGGATAAGGGCACGTGCTTTCTTGCGACGGGCAGTAAAAGCAGCGCCTACGGGAACAAAGTCTGGCTCAAATCCATTCTCAAGAACCACATCACAGGGCTTGTCAAGCAGTTCAGCACATTCATGGTCTGTAACATCGCTCACTGTGGTGAAACAGTCCACGTTCATGGCCGTCTGCCTTTCTATACTGTGCTTGGAAGCCACATTGAGCTCATTGGCCATCTGAATACCATTGTAAGCAAACAGATACTGATACAGAGGCTTGCCATTGCCGGCTATGCTGCGACCGATGCTGGTGGCATGGGTGGTGAAGACAGTGGCTATCTCTGGCACATGCTTACGCACATAGAGTGCGCCCAAACAAGTCATCCACTCGTTGACGTGATACACCACACGTTTGTCCTTACCCTGGAGGAAGAACTTCCAGAAGCCTTCCACGACCAATCCGGCAGCATAGGCAAACATGCAGGCCTCGTCATAGTCGCCATAAGCATGCAGACTATCCACTTGGAAATCCGCCCAGGCCTGAGCATACAATTCGTTCTTTTTCTCAAAATAGGGTTGAAAATCCACCAGGACCACCTTGGGCTCTCCCGGAATATTCCAGCGTCCCGTACGTACCTTTACATCTTGGCTGGCCATTACGTCTACCCAATCGGGCCAAATGCTATCATCCTCAGCGAAGAGAGGATTTTCCTGGCCACGCCACAGGTCGGGACCGATAAAAAGTAAATTACCACTTAAAAGTGTGTCAAGGGTCTTTGCCCTTGAAGAAAGTACCGTATAGATACCTCCCATTTTATTGCATACCTCCCAACTACTCTCCAACACGTAGTCCGGAGTCACATTCTGTTCGTTCATCAAAAAGCAAATAATTACTATATCTTAATGTGCGTGCAAAGATAGAACTTTTTTTTGGAAACACGAGGTCGGAGCATCACCTTTGTTCACTAAGACGTTCATTTCCGGCGGTTCTATCAAGCTTATGAGCCTGTGGATAAGGATATTGCAAACACAAACAGAAGGGAATCAGACAACGAATCAAGAGACAACTCCAGAAAGCTGACAGCGGACAGCATACCGAATACCAGACACCCTTTGCCTGCTCTCAGCATCCCACACAAACGGATGCTCTTACAAGCACAAATATCTGTGCAAAAATGGGGCCTGAATCAAAACGAAGGGCCACAGCGACATCATAGCCAGCGGGAGCGCAGTAGACCAAGACTAACGAACGTATCTCTACCCTATCTCTTCAACAGAGAATATGAAAGAAAGGGAAGAACATGCTCAGATATGACTAATGGATGACCCGTGAGAAATGAATCTGAATTCATAAAAGTTGTAAAAAGGTTCGCTATATATAGAAATAAATTGCTAAATTTGTAGTGATTTGACAATAACGAACAATGAATAAAGCCCTATTCTGTCTTCTTTTCGCTTGCACTATGCCACTCATGGCCCAAGGGCCTTGGAAGATTAAGCTCAACTGCCCAGCCGAAAAGATCAACCTCAACATAGACCTCTATGAGGAATCCATTGAGGTACCCACCATGGAAGATTTTGGTCCGATGAATGGTTATATGAACGGCGACATCTATGGAGTATGGACCGTAACATCGTTTGACATCAAGGACAACAAGAATGTCATTCTGAACCTTTCCAACGACCTGGGCAGTGAGACGCAGGCCGCTCTGCTCACCCAACAGAATGATACCACATGGTCTCTCAAGCTGACAGGCAGACCTGTGATAAAGAGAGTGGATGGGAGAAAGCTGGTGAAGATTCCCACTGAACTTATCATGAAGCAAATCAAATAATCTATAGGAATACCCATGGCAGAGAAGAAAAACTCCCGATTCAGATGGATGCCGCTTACAGGAGCCCTATTAGCAGGTATAGCCATAGCTTTAGTTGGCAACCACTATTATGAATGGAGTTCAACCGACGAGGCATGCATGTCATGCCATTTCCACCCAGAAGCTACCGACAGTTGGAAACAGGCAGTACATGTCAACAACAGAAGTGGAGTAAAAACAGGATGTGCAGAATGCCATCTTCCACCCGAAGGCACCATGCAGCATTTTACCGCCAAGGCAAGGACGGGACTGAAAGATGTATGGTCGGCTCTTACCAAGAAGAAAGAGGACATTGACTTTGAAAGTAAGAGAGAGCTGGAATATGCTCAGACCATCGTCTATAATGAGTCCTGCAAGCGCTGTCACGCCAACCTCTTCCCGCAAGGACTTTCCGACGACGGTGTATCGGCTCATCTCTATTACGAAGACAATGAGGAGAAGCTGGGACTCCAGTGCATCAGTTGTCACCTGGACGTAGGACACGTCATGCCAGGATACAAGCACGCTAAAATGGACAAAGCTCCCGTGGACACCTCTGCTGCCACCTATTCAGAGGCCACACCCATCACAAAATTTGAGAACTTCACAGAGCAAGTTCCCACTACCTCTATCACCATCAGCATGAAAGCCATCCCTGGCGGCACTTATCTCATGGGAAGCCAGGAGGGTGACTCTTTCAGTAAGCCCGATGAATATCCTCAGCACAAGGTTACCGTATCGGCATTCTATATGGCAGAGACAGAAATCACCTGGGATCAGTACTGGGCTTTCTATGCACAGACCATGTCAGAGGGACGCACACCTCCCTCCAAGATATATGCCAACAACAGTCGTCCCGATGTGGATGCAGTCTCCGGTCCCACTCCTCCCTTTGGCATGCCTGACCAGGGATGGGGCATGGGCAGCCGTCCCGCTATCACCATGACGCATTATGCCGCAGAGACCTTCTGCCAGTGGCTTTCGCTCAAGACGGGCAAGAAATACCGTCTGCCCACAGAAGCAGAATGGGAATATGCTGCACGTGGCGGCACAGAGAGCCCCTACTTCTTTGAAGGCAAACCATCATCATTCTCCAACTCAGGCTTCTGGCGCCGATTCTTCAGCGCAGACACCACTGGCATCAACGGATATATTATCTATGCCAACAACAGCAAAAACCGTACACAGGAGCCCAGTCGCGTAAAGGCTAATCCCTTCGGACTTAAGAACATGCTGGGCAACGTATTGGAATACTGCTCCGACTGGTATGCCGAGGATGCCTATAGCCAGACGTCCTCAGATGCCAAGAATCCCAAAGGACCAGCATCAGGTACAGAATATGTGGTGAGAGGAGGCTATTATGCCGACGATGCCGCTAACGTGAGATGCGCTTCACGTGCACATACCGAATATGACAAGTGGCTCAAGACCGATCCCCAGAATCCCAAGAGCATCTGGTGGTTCTCCGACATGAAGGGCATCGGATTCCGTGTGGTATGTGAAGTGCCCGAAGGAATAGGTACCAATTAATACAAATAATAAGAGATATTACCTTTCAAACAAAAAACCAAACAATGAAAGAGAGAGATTTAAGCAGAAGGAAATTCCTGACCAACTCTGCACTTATCGGAGCAGCAGGAGTAGTAGCACCTGCCATCCTGGCTAGTTGTGGCAATGGTCAAAAGAATGCTGGACTGACCCCTCTGAAGAATGAGGGCGAGTATTATGTACCTGAACTGCCCGACAAAGCCATTGACGGCAAAGAACTGAAAGTAGGTGTCATAGGATGTGGCGGACGTGGTTCGGGCGCTGTATTCAACCTCTTAGATGCTGCCAATGGTATTACCGTGACAGCCCTGGGAGATGTCTTCGCCGACCGACTGGAAGACTTGCGCAACCGTCTGAAGAACGACAGACAGCAGGAAGTGCCCCAAGAGGCATGCTTCATCGGATTTGATGCATATCAGAAGGTAGTGGACTCCGGCGTGGATATGGTCATCATCGCCACCCCACCCGTATTCCGTCCCATACATTTCCAGTATGCAACTGAGAAGGGCGTTCACTCTTTCCTGGAGAAACCCATTGCCGTAGACCCCAAAGGATATCGCACCATCATGGCCACAGCCAAGCAAGCACAAGCCAAGGGACTGAGCGTCATCACCGGTACACAACGTCATCACGAGCGCAGATACGTGGAAGCCAACAAGCAGATACAGGCTGGACTTATCGGTGAGATTACCGGCGGTAACGTATACTGGAACCAAGGTATGCTCTGGTACAGAGAACGTGAAGCAGGATGGAGTGACATGGAATGGAACATACGCGACTGGGTCAATTGGACATGGCTTAGCGGTGACCATATCGTGGAACAGCATGTACACAACATAGATGTATTCCTGTGGATGAGCGGACTGAAGCCTGCCACGGCTACCTCTTTTGGTGCACGCCATCGCAGAGTAACAGGTGATCAGTTTGATATGTTCAGCACAGACTTCGTACTGGAGAACGGAATCCACCTGCACAGTATGTGCCGCCAGATAAACGGATGCAGCAACAAGATAAGCGAGTACATCCAAGGCACCAAGGGATCATGGGACAGCGAGACCAACGAGATAAAAGACCTGCAGGGCAACGTCCTATGGAAGTATGACGAGGAGGCTGCCAACCAGGAGTTCAAGCAGCATGACCCCTATGTGCTGGAACATGTGGATTGGGTAAATCACATCCGCAAAGGCACAGCACACGAGGAGGCTACCGAATGCGCCACATCCTGCATGGCTGCCATCATGGCACGAGAGGCTGCTTATACAGGAGCCACCACCACATGGGACGAGATGACACAGTCTCCCCTTGACCTCATGCCCGAGAAGTTGGAACTCGGTCCTCTGGACCTGGCATCCTACACCGTAAAGAAGCCCGGACAGTAACCCCTCTCTAACCAAAACCTCATGTTATGAAAAGAAGAAATTTCATCATCGGTTCGCTCTCGGGAATAGCTGCTGCATCTGTAGCATCCACCCCTATCCTATCGTCCTGCTGTACTGCGCCTAAAGAAAAGAAGCAGGAGACACCTCTCAACCTGTGTTTGCAGGAGGGTGTGGCTCTGGGTGATTCACTCGAGGAGAAACTGGACTTCATGGAAGCTCATGGAGTGACAGGCTTGGAAGTAGGCGGAGGGAATCTGAAATCACGAGTTGAAGAGATCAACAAAGCTCTCCAAGGACGAAACATCAAGGCAAGTGCTATCTGTGCCGGATTCAGTGGATTCATATTGGCTGAAGACGAACAGAAGCAACAGTTTGACACCACCATGCGTGAAATAGTGGAAGCAGCAGGACAGATAGGTTCCTGTGGCGTGATCATGGTGCCTGCTTTCAATGGGCAGAATCCATGCAAGCCTCACACGATGGACACACGCAACTATCTGTGTGAACAGCTTCACGAATTGGGAGAGTTTGCGCTGAAGTGCGGAACAACGGTCATCCTGGAACCTCTCAACAGAAGAGAGTGCTTCTATATGCGATTGGTATCTGATGCAGCAGCCATCTGCCGTGATTCTGACAGCGAAGGTGTGAAATGCATGGGCGACTTCTGGCATATGCAAGAGGAGACCTCCGACTATGCAGCATTCATGTCAGCTGGCACCAAATACCTCCGTCATGTGCATGTAGCAAGTCGTGGACGCCGCCTCATGCCAGGAGAAGATGGTGAAAAGGATGATTACCGCGATGGCATGAGAGCTCTGAAGGAAATGGGTTACCAGGGACACATCTCTTTTGAATGCGGATGTGAAGGTGACAGAGCAACGGTTCTGCCTGCAGCCCTTGACCTGCTTCGCAAACAATGGGAAGAGGCCTAAGAGCAGCTGTTGAGTGATAGAATACTTATTTCACACAGACATAGACTGAGGGGGGTATCCCCATTTCGGTCTCAATTTACAAACGAAGGTTGCTCCTTGCGCGAACAACCTTCGTTTGTCATTTTCCACATTTATCATATATCATACATGGGCCCACGTCAAAACGGTTGAGCAAATTCCCTGGGAGAACCAGTGCCCCATATAGTGAACCTTTCTTCCCCTTTTCTCTTATCCATAATAGGACTGACGATTTCGGTGCCAGCTTTGCCCTTCTCGGACGCAAAGCATTGCAACCGTTCCTGCAAACGTTTGCAACCATTCCTGCAAACGTTTGCAACCGCCCCCGTAAACGTTTGCGGGAAAAGATGCCATTATTTAGGTTATATATACATTATATATATAATAAGGGAGCAATACGGAAACCTTATCTGCACAGGATTTGTGTCATCTGGCCATGTAAGCATGGCGCGGCATAGCTATCCACATAAGAAGCAGGAGAGAGAGAGAGAGAAGTATCATTCCTCTATCTCACTCAATTCCAGCCAACGCATGGATTTTTCATCCAACTGCTCGTTCAGTATGGGCAGACGCTTACTCAAGTCCGTAATCTCCTGCACGCTGATGGTTCCGCTGGAGAGTTTATCTTCGAGTTCCTGCTTTTCCTGTTCCAGCTGGCCAATCTCCTGTTCCAGACGAGCAAACTCCTGCTTCTCCTTAAACGTCATCCTGCGTTTGTCTGAGAGCCGAGGAGGCTTCTTGCCCGCCTTACCTTGGGCATCTCCCACCGGAGATGTTTCAGAAGAAGTGCCCTTAGCCTTGCACGCTTCCCGCTCATCGTCATAAGCACGGAACTGAGAATAATTGCCGGGAAAATCCTCCACTACTCCATCGCCTCGAAAGACAAGCAGATGATCCACCACCTTATCCATAAAATAGCGGTCATGACTGACCACGATGACACAGCCATGGAAGTCCTGCAGATACTGCTCCAATATCTGCAGCGTATTGATATCCAGGTCGTTTGTAGGCTCGTCCAGCACCAGGAAATTGGGATTCTGCATGAGCACAGTGCAGAGATACAGACGTCGGAGTTCGCCTCCCGAGAGTTTGGCTATGTAATTCTGTTGCTGCAGAGGAGAGAACATGAAATGCTGCAGGAACTGCATAGCAGAGAGATGGCGTCCACCGCCTAAGTCCACATATTCCGCTATCTTACGCACCGCATCTATCACCTTCATCTGAGGGTCGAAGTTCATGCCGTCCTGGCTGAAGTAACCAAAGCGTACAGTCTCTCCCACCACAAATCTACCGGAGTCTGGCTTCACCAGTCCCAGGAGCATCTTGACGAAGGTGCTCTTTCCTGTTCCATTTCCTCCCACGATACCCATCTTCTCATAACGTGAGAAGTTGTAATAGAAATCCTTCAGGATTACGCGCTCGTATTTCTTGCTTACATATTCCGCCTCAAAGATTCTGCTTCCTATGTACGAGGATTTCATTTCCAGCCTCACCTGCTGTTCCTCTATTCTCTGCTTGGCTTTCTTCTCCAGGTCATAGAAGGCCTCCTCACGGTATCGGGCTTTATGTCCTCGTGCCTGAGGCATTCGCCTCATCCATTCCAGTTCAGTGCGGTACAGATTATTGGCACGCATCACTTCACTCCTGAGATTATCCTGTCTCTCCTGTCTTTTCTCCAGATAATAGGCATAATTGCCATGATAGGAATATACCGTCTCATCATCGAGTTCGAGGATGAGGTTGCATACGTGGTCCAGGAAGAATCTGTCATGAGTAACCATCAGGAGCGTTACACCAGAGCGCTGCAAATAACCCTCGAGCCACTCTATCATATTCAGGTCCAAGTGATTGGTAGGCTCATCCAGAATGAGGAAGTCTGGTTCCATGATAAGTGCATTGGCAAGTGCCACACGTTTCAACTGTCCGCCGGAGAGCTGACTTAAGGGCTTGTGGAAATCTTCTATGGAAAGTTTGCTCAGGATGGTCTTGCTTCGGTTCTCGTAATCCCATGCATTCTGATGCTCCATACGGTCAAGCAGGTCCTGCAAACCGGGATTGCCCGGTGTGCTCATACAGGCTTCATACTCCCTGATGAGATTGGTGGTCTCGTTGCCATGCCAGAAACAGGCTTCTATGACAGTAAGATCCATTGGGTAATGAGGGGTCTGCTCCAGATAACCTATACGCAAACCGTTGTGATAAACCACTTGTCCCTTATCGGCACTGTCCTTTCCTCCCAAGATATTCAGAAGTGTACTCTTTCCGGTTCCATTACGGGCAATGAGCCCCACCTTCTGCCCTTGTGCCACACTGAAATTAATATCAGCAAAGAGGGTCTTGTCACCCACACTTCTCGTCAGATTTTGTACCTGCAAATAAGAAATACTACTCATACCACCTGAAACCTATCATCTGTCCGAAACCAAAAGAACTGACAGAAAACATAATTAAGCATACTCACCATGTTACAAAAGTACAAAAAATAAGCGTCGGGATGCAGAAAATTAAATTCAAATTTGGCAGATTAAATCAGAAAAAGTAATTTTGCAGACCGAAATGAAGAAGGAAAGCGATTCTCTATGCTCTCCTCACCAATCCCTTTTTAATAGAATCACAACATTTAAAACGCATATCATACCATTTATGCATACGAAAAGCGAACTCGAGAAAATGTCTCTCGAACAACTGACAGCATTGGCACAAAGTGTAAATGCAGAACATTCCAACGACATCACAACACTTATTTATAATATCATAGACGCTGAAGCTATGGCAGGCTCCAGTCAGAGAGCCAACTCAAAGGGGGGAAATAATACTCCAGCCTCTGCCGGGGACACACAGTCAGAAGCAAATACAGACAAAGCACCCAAGAAACGTGGACGCAAGCCCAAAGCAGAAACGATAAAAGCAAACGAAGAGAAAGAGGAATCAAAGGTGGAAGAGAAAAAAGAAGATAAGGATATGGCCAAGATAGATACTGAAGAGAATAAAGCGACCATCCAGGGCAAAATCACATTTGAGGAGACTACCCCTCAGCCTGATGTCGCACCAGCTCCTAAGAAAAGAGGCAGACCACGCAAGGTAAAGGTAGAGGAAGTGCAAGTGGCACCTGCGCAAGAAACCTTGCCAATGACCAACGGGGAAGAAGCCGAAGCAGACCATTCGAGTAAGAATGATGCCGAGGAACAGAACAAAGCCATCAACATGAAGGAGATTCTGAAGGAAGACACCCCCAAAATACCCAATGCTGATGAATCCGGTTTCATCAAGGTGAGTGACGACTTCATTATCGTACAGGACATCCCATCGATGGGCAATGACAACTATGAGTATGATAATTACATCAGACCAACTTCCAACATGGCTGCACCTCGTAATGCTGAATCGTACACTATGCCTGCCAACGAAGCAGACAAGGCTGAGGATTTCGAAGCGGAAGGGCCCAAGGAGGAAGAAGAAAACTTTGACTTCGGAATGAACATCCGCGGCGAAGGCGTACTGGAAGTCATGAACGAAGGTTTTGGATTCCTGCGCAGTAGCGATTACAACTACCTGAGTAGCCCCGACGATATTTACGTGAGTGCACAGACAATCCGTCACTACGGACTGAAGACGGGCGACGTGGTGGAAGGACCTGTTCGTCCGCCACGCGACACAGAGAAGTTCTTCCCTCTGATAGAGGTAACCAGCGTCAACGGATGCGATCCCAATATCGTGAGAGACCGCAGTCCCTTTGAGAATCTCACCCCACTGTTCCCCGACGAGAAGTTCAAACTCTGCTCAGGTCGCAATGATTCCTTGTCAGCACGTGTGGTTGACCTCTTTGCCCCCATCGGCAAGGGACAGCGCGCACTCATCGTGGCACAGCCAAAGACAGGTAAGACCATGTTGCTGAAAGACATTGCCAATGCCATCACTGCCAATCATCCCGAAGCTTACCTCATGATGCTCCTCATAGACGAGCGTCCCGAGGAGGTTACCGACATGGCACGTACGGTAAAGGCAGAGGTGATAGCCAGTACCTTCGATGAGCCTGCCGAACGCCACGTGAAGATAGCAGGCATCGTACTTGAAAAGGCAAAGCGAATGGTGGAATGCGGTCACGACGTGGTCATCTTCCTGGATTCCATCACCCGTCTGGCCAGAGCCTACAACACCGTATCACCTGCAAGCGGAAAGGTACTGAGTGGCGGTGTGGATGCCAATGCGCTGCACAAGCCCAAGAGATTCTTTGGAGCTGCACGAAATATCGAAAACGGAGGCAGCCTCACCATCATTGCCACAGCCTTGATAGATACCGGCAGTAAGATGGACGAAGTGATCTTTGAGGAATTCAAGGGCACAGGCAACATGGAGCTCCAGCTCGACAGAATGTTGAGCAACAAACGCATATTCCCGGCTGTAAACATCACTGCCAGCAGCACTCGTCGCGACGACCTGCTGCAAGACAAGATGACACTGGACAGAATGTGGATTCTACGTAAGTTCCTGAGCGACATGAATCCCATAGAAGCCATGAATGAGGTAAAGTCCAAACTGGAGAACACACTCAACAACGAAGAGTTCCTGCTGAGCATGAACTCATAAGGATTGCGTCCTCAAGAAAGACAGACATTCATCTCCAACAAACACGGGCGGCAAGGATTCAACCATTCCCTTGCCGCCCGTCTCTTATTGCCACACAGATGACCAGAATCGTGAGCAGCTCTCTACCATCCCTCTTTAGGAAAAGTCACTCGTATCGGCAAATCCCCTTGAAACGGTCGGTTGAAGTTGAATACTGATGGCACACAGACACCCAAAAAAAATGTAAATCTACGTTAAGAGACTTTACGATACATATTCCCAAATGGGAGAATGAACTTAATTCTTGTTAAAAGGTAAATGCATTTCCCAAAAAGGACAATAAAATATTCCTTCAGAGAACTCTAACAAATAATGAAATAAGACAATTTTTCGTAACTTTGCAGCCGATTTTGAAAGGCCAAGATTGTAACATGAAACTACCGCAAATTAGTAATGAACAATAATACAAACAGAGGAATTATGACAAAGAAACAGATGACGATGCTGGCTGCAGCCACTGCAATGGCCATTTTCAGCTCATGTGGTAACAAACAGCAGCAGGGAGTGATGCCCAGTGCAGTCTACAAGACCACCAAGGTAACCAAGAGCGACGTTACCATCAACCAGAAATACAGCGCGACCATCCGTGGCCGCCAAGATATCGAAGTGTATCCTCAAGTGGGCGGTACATTGCAGAAGCTTTGCGTAACTGAAGGCCAGAAGGTGAAGAAGGGCCAAGTCCTCTTCATCATTGACCAGGTGCCTTATCGTGCAGCTCTCAACACCGCAGAGGCAAGCCTCAAGGCAGCCGAAGCTCAGGAGGCAACAGCACAGCTCAACTATGACAGCCGCAAGAAACTGTTTGACCAGAAAGTGGTGAGCGAGATAGATCTGCAGACCGCACAGAACACACTCCTCACGGCCAAAGCACAAGTGGCACAGGCCAAAGCACAGGTGGTGAACGCTCGCAACAGCCTCTCCTACACCACAGTGGTAAGTCCATCTGATGGTGTAATAGGTACTCTCCCCTACCGTCAGGGAGCACTGGTGGGCAGCAGCATGCCTCAGCCCCTGACCACCGTATCAGACAACAATGAGATGTACGTATACTTCAGCATGACCGAAAGCCAGTATCTCAATCTCATTCGCCAGTACGAGTCCAGCGAGAAAGCCATTGAGGCCATGCCCGACCTTACTCTCCAGCTGGTGGATGGAACGGACTATGAGATTAAAGGACGTGTGGAGAGCGTGAGTGGTGTGGTAGACCGTGCCACAGGTTCCGTACAGCTGCGTGCTGCCTTCTCCAATCCTCAGCACATCCTGCATTCTGGAAGCACAGGCAACATCATCCTGCCCGTTACCTACAAGGATGTACTTACCATCCCCGCAGGCGCTGCCGTACAGACTCAGGACAAGTTCAACGTGTATATCGTAGACAGCAAGGGTATAGCACATTCCAATCTGGTGGAGATTCTGCCCGAAAGCCAAGGCAAGACCTTCGTTGTGACCTCTGGCCTCAAGGGTGGAGAAGAGATTGTGGCAGAGGGTGCCGGTATGGTACACGAAGGACAGGACGTGAAGAAACTCGGAAAGTAATCTCCTGAGTGAACGAAGAGTCAACGAACATACACATACTTATACTATATATATAACCCTTATACGATGAAAGGTAATATATTCATTAAAAGACCGGTAATGGCAATGTCTATTGCCATCCTCATAGTACTGGTGGGAGCCATATCCTATTTCTCCCTCCCCTTGGAGTCTTATCCCGACATCGCACCTCCTACCGTGATGGTAAGCGCCACTTATACGGGTGCCAGTGCCGAGGCTGTGATGAAGGCTGTGGTACAACCGCTTGAGGAAGGTATCAACGGTGTGGAAGACATGCTTTACATGACCTCCACCTCCACCAACTCAGGTACAGCCACCATCAACATCTACTTCCGACAGGGTACAGACCCTGATATGGCAGCGGTGAACGTACAGAACCGTGTGAGCCGTGTACAAGGTCTTCTCCCCTCAGAGGTTACACGTATCGGTGTGACCACCACCAAGCGCCAGACCTCCTTCTTGCAGATCAACGCCCTGGTGGACAATAAGAACCAATACAATCAGGACTTCATCTCCAACTACCTCGACATCAATGTAATCCCCCAGATAAAGCGTATCAAGGGTGTGGGTGACGTGATGATGCTGGGTGGTACATACTCATTACGTATCTGGCTGAAGCCCGATGTGATGGCACAATATAATCTGGTACCATCCGACATTACCCGTGCCCTGGCAGAACAGAACCTGGAGTCGCCCACAGGACAGTTGGGCGAGAAGCCTGTCAACGGTTCACACGGTGAGGGATATGACAATGTATATCAGTACGCACTCAAGTACACCGGTCGTCTGGAATCCATCACTGAATATGAGAATATCGTTCTGCAGGCACTTCCCGATGGTAATATCCTTCGCCTGAAAGATGTGGCTGAGATAGAGCTTGGAGCTCAGTCTTATGCCTTCCATGGTATGGCCAACGGTCATGAAGCCACCTGTTTCCTGGCATTCCAGGTTGCAGGCGCTAACGCCAAGGAAACCAACGATGCCATCTCGGCCAAGCTGGAAGAGTTGAGCGCAGACCTGCCCGATGGTTTGGAGTTTGTACAGATGCAAAGTTCCAATGACTTCCTGCTGGCCTCTATTGCCAACGTAGAAGAGACGCTCATCGTGGCCATCCTTCTGGTGATTCTGGTGGTATACTTCTTCCTGCAGGATTTCCGAGCCACCATCATCCCCTCCATCTCCATTATAGTGTCTCTGATAGGAACGTTCGCTTGTATGGCTATTGCCGGATTCTCTCTGAACCTCCTTACACTGTTTGCTCTGGTGCTGGCCATCGGAACGGTGGTGGATGATGCCATTGTGGTGGTAGAGGCTGTTCAGGCAAAGTTCGATGCCGGATATACCAGTCCCTATCAGGCCACCAAGGATGCCATGAGCGATGTGACTATGGCCGTGATTTCATGTACCTTTGTCTTCATGGCTGTGTTCATACCTGTATCATTCACAGGTGGTACGTCTGGTATCTTCTACACACAGTTCGGTGTTACTTTGGCCACATCAGTGGGCCTCTCCTGTGTAAGTGCACTTGTGCTGTGCCCTGCCTTGTGTGCCATGCTTATGAAGCCCGCAAGTGAAGAGCGCAGAAAAGGATTCTTCGGCACCATCAACTATCGCACACGTCAAGCCTATGAGGCCAGTTATACAGCCATGCTGAACAAGTACACAGCCATCCTCAAACGTTGTGTAAACCGCAAGGTACGTTTCCTCTCATTCGTGTCTGTAGGTCTCTGCTTCGTAGGCATCATCTTCTTTGCCGGTCATCTGAGCTCAGGTCTGGTTCCTCAGGAAGACCAGGGTACCTGTATGATGGTGGTCAATGGTGTTCCCGGTAACAACCTGGCAACTACTGATGCCATCTTGGACAAGGTGGAGAACATCATCAAGGATACCAAGGAGGTCAAGGACTATCAGCGTGTGGCTGGTTACAGCTTCATGGCAGGACAGGGTGTGGCCTATGGTATGTACATCATCAAACTGAAGCCATGGCAAGAGCGTCGGTACGGATTCTGGTCTCTCATAGATAACTTCAAGAGCACCAGTACCATAGTAAGCGGACTGCTCACCAAACGTCTGCTGGAAGAGATTCCCGAAGCTCAGTGTCTGGTATTTGAGCCAGGTATGATTCCTGGTTATGGTATGGGATCCATCGAATTGAATCTGCAGGACACCAGAGGCGGTGATAAGGCTCAGTTCCTGGATTACACCAACCAGTTCCTGGCTGCACTGAACAATCATCCTGAGATATCACGTGCCATCACCTCATATTCACGTACCTTCCCCCAGTATAAGGTGGAACTGGATGCAGCACAATGCAAGCGTGCTGGTGTGAGTCCCTCTAGCGTGCTGGAAGTGCTGGGCAGCTACTGCGGTGGTGCTTATGTGAGCAACATGAACCAGTATGGTAAGGTATATCGTGTGATGCTTCAGGCCAATGAGCAATCACGTCTGGAGACAGCCGACCTCAACAATATGTTTGTCCGTAACGGCAGCGAGATGGCTCCCATCAGCCAGTTTGTAAAACTGACCAAGATACTCGGTCCCGAGGTGGATACCCGATTCAACCTGTTCAGCTCCATCTCTTGTAACATCGTACCTGCAGCAGGATACAGCAACACCGATGCCATGAGCGTGGTGGAGGAAGAGTTTGCAAAGGTCTTCCCCAAGGGCTATGCATTTGAATATGGCGGCATGAGCCGTGAGGAGAATCAGACGAAGGACAGCATGGACACATACCTGATTTACAGTGTATGCGTGGTGCTCATCTTCCTCATCCTCTCCATGCTGTATGAGAGTTTCCTCATCCCCTTCTCTGTCATCCTCTCTGTGCCTGCCGGTATCATGGGCTCGTTTGCCTTTGCATGGCTGTGGAACCTGGGTTATGATGCGCTCCCCATCGTCTTCATGAGCAAGATAGAGAACAACATCTACCTGCAGACGGCCATCATCATGCTGATAGGTCTGCTGGCCAAGACAGCCATTCTGATTACTGAATTTGCCCTCGAGCGCCGCCGTAAGGGAATGGGCATCGTGGAGGCTGCCTATGCAGCTGCCGAAGCACGTCTCCGTCCCATTCTGATGACCGTCCTCACCATGGTCTTCGGTATGATTCCTCTGGTGCTTGCCACTGGTGCAGGTGCCAATGGTAACCGCACCATCGGTTTGGGTGTGATAGGTGGTCTGATCATCGGTACGTTGGCCATCCTCTTCACAGTACCTGTATTCTTCATCTTCTTTGAATGGGTACAGGAGAAGATACGCCCCGTGATGGTGGAAGAGGCCGACCAGCAGTTTGAGAAGGAAAAGGTGCGTATACAGCAGCAGAAAGCTGAAGCACAGAAAGACAAATAACTCATACATCAGAAAATGAAAGCATATAAGATATTGACCATTACCCTTGCAACCGCTCTCATGAGCAGTTGCGGGGTATACAAGAGCTACGAGCGTCCATCCTCCATCACAGCCAAAGGTATCTACGGGGACGCTCAGAGTGGTGACTCTACAGGACTGGGCGATATAGAGTGGCATCAAGTATTCACCGACCCCACTCTGCAAGCACTCATCGAGAAGACGCTTGCCCAGAACACAAGCATGAAGCAGGCCGACCTGCGCATCCAGGAGATGCAGAACAATCTGAAGGCATCTCGCTTGGCTTATGCGCCCAGCTTTGCCTTTGCACCCAGTGGTACCATCAGCGGAATCATTGATCCTTACAACCGCGAACAGTATAAGACCTTCATGGGAAACGGTGCCAGCAAAGCTTACAGTTTCCCTCTGTCCATGAGTTGGCAGATAGACTGTTTTGCAAAATTGCGCAATTCCAAAAAGAAGGCCGAGGTGGCACTCGAGAGCCAAAAGAGTGTACGCCAGAGTGTGAAGACTGCTCTTATCGCCAATGTGGCCAACCTCTATTACACACTGGCCATGCTGGATGAGCAGTTGCGCATAGCACGAGAGACATCTGAGACATGGAAGCAGAACGTGGACATGACCAAGATGCTCTTCGATGCGGGCCAAGCCAACAAGGCATCAGTAGCAAGTACCGAAGCCAACTATTGGGCCATCAGCGCCAATGTGCTGGAACTGGAACACAGCATCAAGGAGGTGGAGAATGCCATCAGCACCCTCTGTGGTGAGACACCTTCTCACATAGAACGTGGCACACTGGCCTCTTTCCGTGCTCCTGCTGTATGCACCACAGGCATGCCCATCGGACTTCTGAGCCGTAGGCCTGATGTGAAGCAAGCTGAACTGGCTCTGGCAAGTGCTTTCTATAATAAGAATATTGCCAAGGCTGCCTTCTATCCCTCATTAAACATTTCTGCCAATGGCCAGTACACCAACAGCCTTACTGGCGTGGGAATCATCAATCCCGGCGGTTTGATTCTGGCTGCTGTGGCCAGTCTCACTCAGCCCATATTCCAGAACGGCAAGTTGCGTGCTGCTTACAAGAACAGTAAGGCTGAACTGGAAATAGCTACAATAGGATTCCAGCAGACCCTCCTGGACGCAGGCTCTGAGGTGAACAATGCCATGGCAGCTATTCACACCTCACAAGCCAAGAAAGCATACTTGGCTAACCAGGTGAAGAGTCTGGAGGATGCAGTGGATGCCACACAGAAACTTTGGGATTTGACCAGTATCAACTATCTGCAGATTCTGACTGCCCAGAGCAGTTTGCTTAGTGCTCAACTCACCCAGGTGGCCAATGACTACCAGTTGATATCAAGCACCATTGAGCTCTATCAAGCACTTGGAGGCGGTGCCGACATAGAATAAAAGGAACTGATTCGATCATTAGAGAAAAAAGAGGCCAGGACCCAGGGATAGGGTTACTGGTCTCTTTTCTTTTTCTTTGATAATCCCGAAAAAGTTATTTCGCTCAGTAGAAAAGACATAGAGGGAAGGGATTCCAGAAAAGGCATCTCTTCCCGCACGTACTTGCAAGGACGGTTGCACGTACTGAGGGGAAAAATGCAGTTTTAAGGGATTTCGAAAGAAAGCGGGCTTATGACAGATGATATGGAGAGTACGCACCTTCAGAAACGGCACCACACCATCATGGAGAACTTTTCTTCCTGTAACAAAAGAAAAGTCTATCTGGAAACGTTTATCTATCAAACAATCCGTAACTTTGTATGAGAATAGACATTAAGGAGAGACTATCTATGACTAACCACATCAACCGAAGAGGATTCCTCAAGAGAGCTACAAGTGCAGGTGTTCTGCTGGCTGTATCCCAACTGCCAGCACAAGCTGAAGATATGCCACAGGTGTTCCCCAACCGAGGCAATTTTGAACGCCTTTCCCTGGCTTATGCAATAATCGAGATAGGATTAGAAAAACCATTCTCTGTTCTGCACATCTCTGACACACACCTTACAGCAGCCTATCCGCACGAGGGAGAGAAGAAACAGGCCCTGCGCGAGAAACGTACCAAGACATTTGGAGGCAGACAAGAGGAAGCTCTGAGAGACTCTCTGGCATGGGCCAAAGATCATGTGGATTATGTACTTCACACGGGAGATTTGATTGACTGGCAGAGTGAAGCCAATCTCGACTTGGTACGCAAATACCTGGGAGACGGGATGATAGGAAGTATGGGCAATCATGAATTCTCACCCGACATGTGGCTGAGTGATCCCAAAGAAGAGCACTCAGAAGCATTCAAAGACCAGAGCAGACAGAAACTTCAGGATGCCTTTCCCTATGACATCAGTTTCCAAAGTCAGATAGTTAATGGTGTGAATTTCATCTGTCTCGACAATGTCTATGGGACAGTTACCCCACACCAAGTGAAACTCTTCAAGAAGGAGGTACAGCGTGGACTCCCTATCGTACTCTGCATGCATGTACCCTTCTATACCGACAACCTCTGGCGAGCCAACCTGCGATTCTGGAAAAAGTACTTGGCATCCGATATCAACGATGCCACCTACCGACCCACAGGTGATTATCTGACACAACAGGGAGACAAGACAACAAGGAAGTCTATCAGTTATCTCAAGCAGGAGCCTCTGCTCAAGGCCATCCTCTGCGGTCATATGCACATTACCATAGAGGAAGAGTTCTCTCCCACCGCACGTCAATATGTGGTAGCCGGCAACTTCCTGTTCCACGGCCGGGAGGTACTGTTTGTCTGACGGGACTCTTTTTTAGAGATTCAATTCAGCACGAACTTCTTTCCATTTCTGATGTATATACCCTTGCCTGGGCGAGACACCATACGGCCAGCAAGGTCATAACAGTCATCAGAAACAGATGATTGCGTGGGGATATCTATGACCGAAGGTAAGGGACGCGTGGGGATGATGATGGGATTGCTGTCATAACCCTCTATCAAATGCAAGTCCTGAAATCCGGCCACCTCCGTCGAACTCTCCCCTATCCAGCCACAATGCTGAAAGAGTGCGCTCACCACTCTTATATAATGGATTTCCTTCAGATCCACATGTCTGCCATCCTCATCCACAGCCCAATCGATATCAAAGGTGGAATAGTCATCGGTATTGAGCGAAGCATCCACATAGCCATAAGCATCCTTGGCATAGCGATACAGAGTCCACATCATTCCTTTCCCGGAATAGTCAATGGCATTGTTGGGAAGTCGGCCACCAGTAAAGGTCAGTTGGTCCTTCTGCTCCCATGCAGGCCAGCAGGATTGCGTATGAGAGGTCACCTTCATATGATAGCCAGAGGAATCTCTGCGCACACCATCGGCATCGGTCCATGTAGCATCCCATCTCAGATATTGATCATATGAGGAGAAAGGCAATTCATGAGCGCCTGTCTCTGCCGTAGGTTTATAATAGGTAATGGTGAAATCATGCTGTTCTGTGGTATAATACTCGCTTCCGGCAAGTTCATACCATCTGCAGGTGGCCACATCCTCACCCACTCCCACATATACAATTCCCGGCTCGAAACTGCCTCCGATGGTCTCATTGCCATACACAGGATCACTTTGGGCATAATAGGAATTACCCATAATCCGTATGTCCGAACCAGTCTTGTTTTGTATAGGATGGTCAAATTTGACGGTCACATAACCGCCAAATGAGCCCAGATGTACAAGACCCTCCTCCTGTAGGGCTTCTGTTGCCTGCAGGCAAATCTGTTCGTGTGTCATCCCTTCGCTGTATTCTGGCAATACATTCACAAACTGCCCAGGTGCAGGATGGTATTCCACCACACTCACATGCTGTGACTGAGCAAGAGAAGAGATATAGAAAAGATAGAACGCAAGGGCGCTAAAAAATCTCGTCATATAGAACAAAAATATTTATTATATCATGAAAATAATAGGAGACATCTCCCTCTTTGAGACAAATTGGCAACACAAAGATACGAAATTATCGGAGAAGACGATATATTTAATACTTATTCTCTTCTGTTAACAAAATTTGACTTACCTTTGTAAAAAGATTAGATTTTAATTATAAAAGAATTACTGAATGGAATTTATCAACGGCAACAAAATGCGTCTGACAAGTCTCAGACACAGTTTCAAGCAAAACAACGTCTGTAAGAAAATCAGGATAGCATCTTCTATCCTTATCTTAAGTTCAGCCTCCATGCTACCCACAGCATGTATTGACAAGTCCTATGACGCTACCGATGTGGACCTGACTATAGGACTCGGGAGCGAAGGCCTTAAGATTAAATTAGGCAATACGGAGAAGATTTATCTCAATGACATCATAGAGACTGACGACAATGTCAAGACAGACAACAACCACTGTTTTTATCTGACCGAGAATGGTACTGCAGACATTTCCTATCAGGTGGAAAAACTCTCATCCACTATTGACAAGATAGCAAGAGTGAAATGTAAATACCGTGTTCTGAGCTGGAACTCCAATCTGTGGGAGCAACTGGGTTTCCAGCAGGGCACAGAGATTACCGTACCAGCAGGATATACGCTACACGGTACGGCTGAAGGAGAGAATAAGAGCGATTATAGTACAGATAACATAGAGCCAGGAATCAAACGTATCACACGTGTGTATCCGCACAACTTCGGTGCAGAACTCATAGTGAGTATGTTGAACAGCGAAAACGTACATGTTGACATAGAGAAAATCCAGGACTTCACCATCACCATCCCCCAGTATGCACATATAAAAGAGGTACCTGAAGGATGGAAAGTGGACGGCAACAAACTCACCTATCCTGGCTACTTGAACTTTGATACCGACGAGAAGTGCATCTGCAAGATAGACATTGACTACATCGACCTGAAGGAAGAAGGCATTCCCGTTGATGGCAAAGTGACGTTGAGCCAGGAAATGACACGTGTGGGCATGAAGGGAACTGTCTACTTTAAGGCTAAGGACAGTTTCGTGATGAAGGACGGTGATTATGCCGACATCCTGCTGGATCTTTGTTTCAACAATGATGGAGAAATTTCAGTGGACAGCATTCGAGGCATCTTTGACCCGGAAATCCTTCCGGAAATAGAGCCCATCAGCATCTATGACAAGATGCCGGATTTTCTCAGAAACGAGGACACACGCTTGGAGTTAGAGAATACCACCATCAAGTTCCAGGCGGGCCTCCAGAGCATTCCCTTGGACCTGCAGGTGGGAGCCACTCTCACATCTGTCAAGAACGGACAGAAGGCATGGAGCCAGGAGGTAACTCTGCCTCAGGTGTTAATGAAAAGCGGACGTCAGTCCACAGCCTATTATCATCAGTCGGCCAACAAACCCTATGATCCTGAAGGGGAGATACCTGCAGATGCCATCGTGCAGCGAGTGCCTGACTTAGGTAAACTGATAGAGCGAATCCCCGACCAGATTCTGGTGGACATGAAAGGCCATAAGGTGTCACTGGCTCAAAGTGAAGGCAACATCATCATGGGAAAGACATACCGTAGCCAGGTGAAGTACAATGTCTTCATACCTCTGGTGGCAGAAGAGGGATTCTGTATCGCTTATCGGGATACCACCAACAGCATAAACAGCGACCTGGAGGACATTCAGGCTTCAGGTATCCGCTTGAAAACCACCATTGAGAATACCATTCCTCTGAGCCTGACTCTGAACGTAAAGGCACTTGATGTCTATGGAAGAGAGATGCCCGGCATACACTTCACACAGGCAAAAGCTCAGGCAGGAAAAGGAGAAACAGCCACGCCCGTAAAGTCTGACATCATCATGGAAGCCAGTCTGGACAATCCCCAAGACCTACAAAGGGTGGACCGATTCGTCTTTGACATCAAGGCCGAACAGGATTCCAAGCAAACCATATCTCTGACTTCGCAGCAACACCTCCGACTCACAGAGATTCGTCTGCAACTAACAGGTAAAATCATCATGGACATGAACTGATGATGGCTGACACCTTCTCTATAGGCTCACTCACATCAGAGAACAACAGAACAGATTAAGAACGCGATTACAAAGATAATATACTCAGAACAAACATGAGACACAAGATAACTGCCCTTACGGCCATACTGGTGACGTCTTTGGCCCTTTCTACACGCACGTTTGCCCAAGAAATGCGTACCACATATTTCATGCAAACATCTGATTTGCGCCACGAGATGAACCCCGCTCTACTGGATCATGCATACATGTCCATGCCCTTGTTAGGAAACATCAACATAGGTACCACGGGCAACTTTGGAGCTAAAACCTTTATCTTCGACATGCAACCCACATGGCAAGGATATGGAATAGACGGACATACCCGTACCACCTTCATGCACCCCGATGTGAGTGCCAGCGAATTCCTCAACGGACTGAAGGACAACAATCGCCTGAACGTCAACTTCAAGTATCAGTTATTCAGTTTTGCCTTCAAGGCTTTTGGAGGATTCAACTCAGTGGAGGCCAACGTACGTTCCAATACCAGCGTCAATCTGCCTAAGTCACTCTTTGAATTCATGAAGACGGCAGGCGACAAGACTGACTACGACATCTCCAACCTGGGTGCACGCTCCGAGACCTTTGCTGAGATAGGACTGGGACACAGTCACAAGATAAACGAGAAGTGGACTGTGGGTGGCAAGGTGAAGGTACTTGTGGGGGGTGCCTATGCATATGCCAACGCCGAACAGATGCATCTGCATCTCGATGAGGACTACTGGCGCATCACTGGCAACATAGCTGCAGAAGTAGCCGTCAGCGGACTGCAGATGAAGGTGAATGAGCATGCAGACCCCGAGAACCCAAACCGCTATGAGGTGGATGATGCCGAATTTGATTTCAAGGGCATCAACAACTTGGGAGCCGCCTTTGACCTGGGAGCCACATGGAAACCAATTGACCATCTCACCGTGAGTGCCTCTGTCACCGATTTGGGTTTCATCAAATGGAAACAAAGCCAACAAATGTCCTCTACCAGTGAATGGACTTTCGACGGATTCGATGAAGACATCTATGTAGGAGGTGATGAGGAAAACAGCGCCTCACTTGACGACCAGTTTGAGAGCATAGGAGATGATCTGGAGGACGTCTTCACTGTTTATTATGATGGTGCCCAGACGAAGAGACATGCATTGGCAGCCAACATCCACCTGGGTGCTGAATACGCGCTTCCCATGTATGACCGTCTGCGCTTTGGATTCCTCTATACCAGTCGTTTGGCAGGCATACACTCCTGGCATCAGGGCATGCTCTCTGTCAACATACGTCCCGTCAAGTGGTTCGAACTCTCTCTGAGCGGCTCTGCTGCCTCAAGCGGAGTATCAGGCGGCATGGCACTGGACCTGCATGCCAAGAGATTCAACTTGTCTCTGGGTACCGACTGCTTCATCAGCAAGATGGACAAGAATGGCATTCCCCTTCAGAAGGCAAACAACAATGTCTACCTGGGCATCAGTTATCCATTCTCAAAAATATAACAGATGAGTCCTGAAGGCATCGCACCTTACAGCAGAGGACTTACCCACAACAGCATTTTTCGTGGATTGTATTGCCTAAATGGAAATAAATGACTACTTTTGTGCAGAATGTTTTTAGATGAAACATATCTAAGGTAAAAAGGCAGGGGGGAAGACGTTTTCTTTTTTTGACGTCTCCCCCTTATATTTTTCAACCATAAAGTGCATACGTCAAACGATGAGAAGGAAAGAGTTATATGAGAAAGTGACCACATACTTTCAGCAAGCAATGCCCGTGGTGCAGACTGAACTTCACTATGAGAACCCATTCGGTCTGCTCGTGGCAGTCATACTGAGTGCTCAGTGTACCGACCGCAGGGTGAACATGGTCACTCCACGTTTGCTGCATGACTACCCCAATGCCGAAGCCATGTCCCATGCCACACCCGAGGTCATCTACGACTACATCAGTAGCATCTCCTATCCCAACAACAAGGCTCGTCATCTGGTGGGAATGGCCACCATGCTGCATCGGGAATACAATGGTGAGGTGCCATCCACCATCGAGGCACTCACACGTCTGCCGGGTGTAGGTCGCAAGACAGCCAATGTCATACTGAGCGTCATCTTCCATCAGGCGGCCATGGCTGTCGACACCCATGTCTTTCGCGTCAGTCACCGCTTGGGACTGGTGCCTGCCTCATGCACAACACCCTTGAGTGTAGAGAGAATGCTCACCCGCTATTTCTCGGCAGAGGTAATCCATGATGCTCACCACTGGCTCATCCTCCACGGCAGATATGTATGCACAGCCATCAAGCCCCACTGTTCCCAATGTGGATTGCAAGATATTTGCCCGAGAAAATTAGTTTGATTTGCGAAAAATGGCATACCTTTGCACATAGCAATATCAAGGTGCATATACACGAATTTGTTAAATACATTATTATGACTATCAACGAGTACAAATTTGCTGGCAAAAAGGCAATCGTCCGCGTGGATTTCAATGTACCCCTGGACGAGAATGGTCACATCACTGACGACACCCGCATCCGCGGTGCTCTGCCCACATTGAAGAAGATTTTGGCCGATGGTGGTGCCTGCATCATCATGAGCCACATGGGTAAGCCCAAAGGTAAAGTAAATCCCAAGCTCTCACTGGGCCGTATCCGCGAGGCTGTAGAAGCTGCGCTGGGTGTACCCGTAGCATTTGCTCCCGACTGCGCTGATGCCGAAGCTGCTGTAAAGGCACTTCCCATGGGACAGGCACTGTTGCTGGAGAATCTCCGCTTCTATCCCGAAGAGGAAGGCAAGCCCGTAGGCATTGACAAGGAAGATCCTGCCTATGATGCAGCCAAGAAGGAGATGAAGGGCCGTCAGAAGGATTTCGCCAAGAAGCTGGCTTCCTATGCCGATTGTTATGTAATGGATGCCTTCGGTACCGCTCACCGCAAGCATGCATCCACAGCAGTCATTGCTGACTATTTTGATGCCGACAACAAGATGCTCGGCTATCTGATGGAGAAGGAAGTTAAGGCTGTGGACAACGTGCTGAGCAACATCAAGCGTCCCTTCGTGGCTATCATGGGTGGTTCCAAGGTATCATCCAAGATTGGCATCATCCAGAACCTGCTGGGCAAGGTGGACAAGCTCATCCTCTGTGGTGGTATGACCTACACATTCTCCAAGGCTCATGGTGGCGAGATAGGTCAGTCTATAGTAGAGTTGGACAAGCTGGATGTGGCACTTGACGTAGAGAAGACAGCCAAGGACAACGGCGTAGAGCTCGTTCTGGGTGTGGATTCTGTATGCTGCACAGGTTATGACTTTGGTACCTTCAGTGTGAAGCCGGATGCCAAGATTGATGTCTTCCCCTCCAATGCCATTCCTGCTGAATATGAAGGTCTGGACGCTGGTCCTGTGAGCCGCGAGAAGTTTGCACAGGCTATTGCAGGTGCCAAGACCATTCTGTGGAACGGTCCTGCTGGTTGCTTCGAGTGTGACGATTTCACTGCAGGTAGCAAGGCCATTGGCGAAGCCATCGCTAAGGCTACTGCTGAGGGAGCCTTCTCTCTCATCGGTGGTGGCGACTCTGTAGCATGCTGCACCAAGTTCGGACTGACCGACAAGGTATCATACATCTCCACTGGAGGTGGTGCTCTGCTCGAGGCCATCGAGGGCAAGGTACTTCCCGGTGTGGCTGCCATCAAGGGCGAATGAGACTGAGAAGCATAGTTTTACTGACTATCATATTGGCTATGGCCTCCTGCACCAAGAAACAGGAGGCCATGCCGTATGTAGCCCATCCCATAGGCCAGGACAGCACGGCCCTTCAGGTAGCTGTACTGCCCACACAGAGTTGTCTGCCTGTTCACTATGCTCTGCGAATGGGCATGTTTCGCCAGGCGGGCATATCCGTCAGACTGTGGCGTTACCAAGCACAGATGGACGTAGACACCAGCCTCGTACAGGGACATGTACAGATTGCCATCTCTGACCCCTTCCATGCTATCCGTCTCCCGAGCGACAGCCTTTCCATAGCACCTCTGATGGCTATGAAGGAACCTCTCTCACTCATGGCGCTCAAGGGACGGCGCGTGAAACGCATACAGCAGATGAAGGAAAAGACCGTGGCCGTCAACCGCCTCTCCAGCTCCGATTATTGGTGTCAGCGCATGACCGAGGATGCCAAGTTGGACCTGAGCACCATATTCCGTCCACAGGTCAACGACCTCTATCTGCGCACCGACATGCTCCTGAATGGATTCATAGATGCAGTCATCCTGCCCGAGCCTTATGCCACGTGGGCAGCACAGGAAGGCCACAAGCGCATCAGTGTCTCCAAGGAAGAAGGAGTCAGTAATGCTCTGTGGATAGTGGCGCAACGGCCTACAATTGACAAGACACTCCGTGCACAGGCCAAGACCTTTGCTCGTGTCTATGAGGAAGCTGTACGGCAGATGAGCGAGGACGTACAGGCCGATACCATCAGGGCCATACTGAAAAGTGAATATCGCATGCCTCCTCTGCTTGCCGACACCATACAGCTCTCCCCCATTTCTGCTCCTTACCCACTCCGGGCCTCCGATGTGGAAACTGCCGCCGAATGGTTGCGCGCACAGAATCGTCTGCCAAAGAATCACGACACCAAAGAATTTCTCCTGAAGCAAATCAAATGAAGCATGATATAGATGCGGCCACACTGAATAGTTTGGCCTTCTCCACCCTGGATGACCTGAACAACAGACACATCAGTGAAGCCATCGATAAGATGAGTTTTCTCATTCAAAATGGACATGACGACCAGTCCAGAGCAGAATTTGAGGAACTCCGCACCAATTATCATGCCATGCTTTCCTTTCTCAGTCAGGGAGGCACAGACGAGCATCGTGCCGAGATTCAAGACAACATAGCCCGACAGGTGTGGAGAGTGCTTCAGCGCATCACACGCATCATACGTCTGAACCATTCTGACGATGCTTACTGCAAGACTTATACCCTCCTGACCGAGCAGGGCTCGGATGCCCATTCGCTCATGCAGCAATGGTCATTCACTCCTCCTTCCGAAGAGCGCCTTATCCTGCAAGACCAGCTCTTCGACACATTATGGACCTCTCCCATATGGAAGCCCGCCGATGCCACCATGTGGAATGAATTCATCCAGAGACAGGACGATCTGGTGCAAGAACATCTCTTGTGGGCCATCTTCCTTTCCTGCTATGAATATCCCGACCAAGAGAAACTCTCCCTCATCCTGAAGATGGCAGAATCAGCTGACTACCGCATCAGCAGAGTTGCCATCACAGCGCTGACCTTCATCCTAAGGCAGCATGGCGATATCCTCTCCTCGCTGGGTATCCTTTCTCCCTCCATGCTCTCCCCTAAGCAGCTCTCCATCATCCTGCAGATAGAACATGAATTTGTCCTCATGTTGGCATCCCAAAAGGATACCGAACGGGAAACAGACGAACTGGATGCCCTGCCTCAGGACGACATAGGCGAGACACTCAAGAAAGCATTCAAGATAAAGGTCAGTTATATCAAGCGCAGAGTGGCTCTGGGATATGACCATAATCTCACTCGCCTCAGCCTCCTGCATAGCAGCAAGTTCTTCAGCAAATGCTCGCATTGGTTCCTACCCTTCGACAGGTCTCATCCCCTGGCACAATCTCTCACCTTGGGAGATGATGGCCAGACGAATGACTTCCTGAGCCGATTTGCCGAAGTGAGCAACGACTGTGACGTGGACAAGTATGCCATGTGCGAGATGATCAACAATAATCAGGTACTGGCACGTTCCATGGCTGAGCAGATGCAGCAGGCTGACTTGCCCCTGAACAATGTGGACTTGCCGGATATGACCCTGCGACATATGATGCAGAATCTGTACCGATTCTTTACCCAGTCGCCCATCTGCAAGAGTCTGCCCTGCCCTTTCCATAACATCTACATGCTCATATCCGAACCGGGGTTCCGACAGGCAGACTGTGAAGAACTGTGCACCCACTGTGTTCGTACGCTCATGGATGCTGAGGAATTCGATACTGCAAGCATAGTTCTCGAGAGCATGGCCCAACAGTATGGGGCCAGCGCCGAACTCATGATTCTACAAGGAAACTGCTACGAACACAGAGACCGTATCAGTGAGGCATACCGATGTTATACCCAAGCCGCACTCCTCGAGGAACCAGACGAGAGCCTGGCACAGAGCCTCTATAGGTGCTGTATGGTGTTGAAAAAGAAAGAGGAGCAGATCAGATGGCTGGATGTTCTCATCCAGAAGCAACCGGACCATGTAAGTTTGCTTTTCCAGAAAGCTTCCTTCTTCACTGAAGAAAAGAGGTGGAAGGAAGCCCGGGAAGTCTATTACCACATCCTTTACGACCATTCCGAAGATATGGAAGCTTTGCGCGGAATAGTCACATGCGAGATGATGCTGCAGAACATCCCCGCAGCACAGAAGTACTCGGAGAGGCTGATGGAAGACCCTGCCCCCAATCCATGGTCATCACGCACACTCCTGGGCAATCTGGCTTTCATACAAGGTGATTGGAAAAAGGCCAAGGCTTATTATACCAGCGCGGCAGAATGTTATATCAGGGAGAAGAATGGTACCTATGCCACTTACTTTGAGCAATACGAGAAGCAGCGCGAATTCTTCCTATCCAATAACATCAGCAAAGTGGATGCCGACCTCATGAGAGACTCTCTCTGGATGACATTCATCCATGGACTCTAATCTCTGAGTCTGTTCTTCATTTCATCCAAGCTTTTCCCATCACCTGAGATAGACATCTGGGGATTTAAGAGCGAAGAACGACTTAGGGAAAAACATAGGGGAAGGGATTTCCAACAAGAGTAGGTATTCCCTAACCCTTATAACCTGATCATTATAGTCTATTACCTTAGCTGACTTATCCCTATGCCTCAAAACAAACACGGCATGATATGATGATATCATGCCATGAAATGATGGTATCATGACACAGTATGGGTTGGTGCTCTCGCGTTGAATGTCACGCTTGGTAGTATCCGCAAGCGCTCTGGTGCCTGGAGGGCACTACTCTGAGTAACCGGGGGCAACGCCCTCGGATTAGAACTCAATGAGAAGCCTCTGCCTGAAATCTCGTGCAAATGAGCGCAGAGCCAAGCTGGCTTGAGCTATGCCGAGTGCAGCCGAGATTCAACGTTTTCGTTAAGCCAAATGAGCAGAGCTAAGTTTACTTAGACCATGCCGTGGCGAGAAAACGAAGGCAAGGCCAACAACGTTAAGGGCAGTACGCCAGAGGGCGGGGACAGGGGACAGGTCCGTGTCCCGAAAAGCAGCAAGGTGTAGCATATATCAGCACATCGGCCTATCCTCTCTTCTTTTTTGATATCATAATGTCACATAAAACCATTATATGCTATCAAAACGATAGTTGAATTTTTGCGACTTCAACTTGCAATCTAGAAA